>CXWK01007522.1_pt1 | contig 145413 bp, 140 predicted proteins | sample 590851 | NCBI WGS metagenome assembly CXWK01 (sample SAMEA3498364, study PRJEB10139) | wastewater metagenome | biome: wastewater treatment plant; material: activated sludge | place: Denmark | collected 2014-08-01
GGCAATCCAGGCACGTTGAAGGATCTGGGCGCGACGCCGGGCGTACCGGTGCCGGCGCCCGTGCCGATCCCGGAATACCGCCCGTCCTGGTATTTCCGCATCGATGCCGGCATCGGCACCATCGGCGACCCTTCGGTTTCGGAATCGGGCTTCATCTACGGCGATGATGCTTCCGAAGGTGGCCCTGGTCCGATCACCGGTCCTGGCGATGCGATGACCACGAGCTCGTCCTGGTTCGATAACGACTTCAACACCTTTGCCACGTTCGGCGGCGGTGTCGGTTATTACTTCGGCGGCGGCTTCCGCATGGACGCGACCATCGAGGCGCGCTCCAAGGACGACATTCATATGAATGGCGAAACCACGTGGGATACGCACAGCTACTACCAGGATTGCTGCGGCAACGACGTTTACGGCACCGATCCCAACGGCAATGGCCTCGTTGACTCGCGTTCGCGCATGACGGTCGACGACAAGGTCGACGTCGATGGCACGATCTGGATGATGAACGCCTACTACGACCTGGGCAAAGTGCGCGGCTTCACGCCTTATGTCGGTGCTGGCGTCGGCTTCATCTGGAACCGCATCCATCGCGCCCATTCGAGCACGCTTGCCACCTGCGATAACGAAGCCGCTCCGCCAAACAACTGCGCGCTCGGCGAGTGGACCGACGTTACGACGACCGAAGAGGAAGGCACGACCGATTCGGTCACCATCGCGGCGGCGGCGATGGCCGGCTTCAGCTACGACTTGACCGACATGACCGCGCTCGACATCGGCTATCGCTACCTGCATCTGGGCGGCACCAGCGCGACCATGAACATCGGCGGCGACGACTCCAGGATCAAGATCGGCGATCAGAACATCCACCAGTTCCGCGCCGGCTTCCGCATCAACGTCGATTGATGCGCAAGTATCCGGCATGAATTCGAAGGGCGGCCCCGGTGGCCGCCCTTCGTCTTTTACGTCTTGCTCCATTTTTTTCCAATTCCTGGGCCCGATCTTGACCCGTTGGGCCAGGCCCCCTAGACCCGCCTGTGAGCCGGTGTTCCCCCGGCTGCTGGAGCAGGAATGGGTGTCAAGCCGGCAGCGAAGCCGAAACGGCCGCAGTTCTCGTCGGGCCCCTGCGCCAAACGGCCGGGATGGTCGCCGGACGTGTTGCGCGGTGCGCTCCTGGGCCGCTCGCATCGCTCCGCCGCAGGCCGGGCGCGCCTGCTTGATGCCATCACGCGCACGCGAGACCTACTGCGCCTGCCCGATGGATACCAAGTCGCCATCGTGCCAGGGTCGGACACCGGCGCTTTTGAAATGGCGCTGTGGAATCTCATCGGACCACGCGGCGCCGACGTGTTCGCCTGGGACGTGTTCGGCCGCATCTGGCTCAAGGACATCCTCGATGAGCTGCGCCTCAAGGACGTGCGCACTTTCACGGCCGATTGGGGGCGCTTGCCCGATCTGGGCCAAGCCGATTTTTCCCGCGACGTCATTTTTACCTGGAACGGCACGACCACGGGCGTGACGGTACCCAACGCGGACTGGATCGATAGGGATCGCCAAGGGCTCGTATTCGTGGATGCCACGTCGGCGATCTTCGCCGAGCCCATCGACTTGAGTAAAATCGACGTGCTGACCTTTTCCTGGCAGAAAGTGCTCGGCGGCGAGGCGGCGCACGGTATGCTGGTCCTGTCGCCTCAGGCGCTCGAGAGGTTGGCGGCCTACACGCCACCCTGGCCCATTCCGAAAGTCTTCCGGCTGAAGGCCGATGGAGAAATTCTCGGCGATGTCTTCAAAGGCGTGACGATCAATACGCCGTCGATGCTGTGCGTTGAAGACTATCTCGATGCGCTAGCATGGATGACATCGACCGGCGGACTTGACGGCGCAATCGCGCGGGCGCGGACCAATTCATCGATCATCTATCGCTGGATCGAGGCGTCGCGCTGGGCGCGGCCTCTGGCGCGCGATCCGGCGACACGATCGCACACTTCGGTCTGCCTCACCATCTCGGATGCAACCGGTCTCGGTGGCAACACTCAGGCGGCAGAGGCCATCGTTGGTCAAATGGCGGCGATGCTCGCCGCAGAGGGGGTCGCGTTCGACATCGCCTCCTATCGTGGCATGCCCCCGGGGTTGCGGATTTGGACCGGCGCCACGGTCGATGCGGACGACATCACAGCGCTCCTGCCGTGGCTCGACTGGGCCTTCGAGGCGTCGTCCGCCGCGCCAGGCTGAAGGTTATTTGCTGGTTGGTTAACGGAAAAGGCCTATCAGCCGCTTCCGGCCCGATCTCCGCTCGGCCATAATCGCAACCGGAATTTGCGGGCACGAGTATCACCGGGGCCCGCTCGTGATAAAGGGCGCGGCACGTGCAGCACGGCGGTTTCGCCTTGCGCTCGCAATGTTGCGCAAGACACCAACACATTGGCACAGGATCAAATCCGATATGCGTTTGGCACTTTCGTTCATGACGTTTCTGATGACCGGCAGCGCGGCATTTGCGGCCGAAGTCACGGCTCCCACGGCGATCGACAGCGTGACTGTGTTCTTGCGGGGCGCGGAGGTGACGCGTACCGGCAAGGTGAAGCTCGAAAGCGGCGAGCATGTCATTCTCATCCGCGATGTTCCGGCGTCGGCCGTGCCGGGCTCGATCCGTGTCGAAGGCAAGGCGACGGGCAAGCTCGATATCGGCTCCGTCGATACGCGCCGCGCGTTCCTGGCGCGGGCCGAGAGCGAGGCCGCTGACGCGGAACGCAAGCGCCTTGAAGACTTGCTGGACGGCCTGCGCGATCAGAAGGCCGGCGTTGAATCGCTGGTTCAAGCAGCCGAGACGCAGAAGGCTCTCATCGCCAACCTCGCCCAATTGCCGGCGCGCCCGGCCCCGGCGGCCGGCGTCGGCGGCGCGGCGGAGGATTGGCAGCGCGTCTTGTCGACGATTTCGCAAGGCACGGCCGACGCCAACCGCGCGCAGATCGAGGCGCACGTGAAGCTGCGCGAACTCGACCGGCAGATCGAGGAAGCGGAGCACAGGATCACGGCACTCGCTCCGCCGAAAACCGAGCAGACGGAAGTGAAGGTTTTCGTCGCCGCTGGAAGCCCGCTCGAAGCCGATCTAACCATTCGCTATCAGGTGCAGAGTGCAAGTTGGACGCCGCTTTATGATGCGCGCCTGCAGACGGGCTCGAAAACGCAAGCCCCGCGTCTCGATCTCGCCCGCCGCGCCGCCATCTCGCAGAAGTCCGGCGAATCCTGGGACAACGTGACGTTGGCGCTGTCGACGGCACGGCCATCGGCTGGAGCCGCCGCGCCGGACCTGCAGACTCAGACCGTCGATTTCGAACCGGAATATAAGCCGGTTCCCACGGCCGCGCCCGCGCCAATGCGGCAGGATCCCGGCCGGCTTTCAAAATACAAATCTGACGGAGCGGCTAACGAAGCTGCGATGGCGGAAGCTGACGCTGTCGCGGCCGTTGATGCGCCTCCGCCGCCATCCGAGCCGGTCGTGGCCGAGGAAGTGCAGAGCACCGCCATCGTCGCGCCGTTCGAGGCGACCTATGCGGTGCCGGGCAAGGCAACGATACCGGGAACAGGAGAAGCCAAGCGCGTGGTGCTTGCGACCGATCAGAGCGAGCCTCAGCTTTCGGTGCGCACCGTGCCCAAGGCCGACACCAACGCCTATCTCTACGCCAAACTCAAATTCGACAAGGGCACGCCCCTGCTCCCCGGTCAGGTTTATCTGTTTCGCGACGGCACCTTTGTCGGTACCGGGCAGGTGCCGCTGCTGGCCGCAGGCGACGAGCACGATCTGGGTTTCGGCATCGACGATCAGCTGAAAGTCAAGCACGCGGTGCTCGAAGAAAAGCGCGGCGAGACCGGGCTCATTTCCACCTCGCGGACCGACAGCCGCAACTACCGTGTGACGCTCAAGAACCTGCACGAGCGGGCCATCACCGTCACTGTCTACGATCAGGTCCCGGTCTCGGCCAACCAGGACATCAAGGTCGAGTACACCGGCAAGGCCACCCCCACCAAGCAGGACGTCGAGAACAAGCGCGGCGTCATGACGTTCGAGGCCAAGCTGGAGCCGGAAGAGGAAAAAGTGCTGGATTTTGGCTTCCGCGTGTCCTGGCCTGCGGCGAAGTCGATCATCTATCGCCCCTGACAGAGGGGTCGCAGACCTCGAATCTGGGCTATAAGCCTGACGGAGAAAATCCCTTGGCCCTGGCGACGGACGCCGGGGCCAAATTGTGCTGATCGGGGTGTGAGGACGAAGATATGTCCAACGTCGTTGTTGTTGGCGCCCAATGGGGCGATGAAGGCAAAGGCAAGATCGTCGACTGGCTGTCGGAACGTGCCGACGTGGTCGTCCGTTTCCAGGGCGGGCACAACGCCGGCCATACCCTCGTCATCGGCAAGAACGTCTACAAGCTGTCGCTGCTGCCGTCCGGCGTCGTCCGCCCCGGCAAGCTAGCCGTCATCGGCAACGGCGTCGTCATCGATCCCTGGGCACTCACCGCCGAGATCGAGAAGCTCAAGGGCCAGGACGTCATCATCACCAAGGACAACCTGCGCATCGCCGAAAATGCGACGCTGATCCTGCCGCTGCATCGCGAGCTGGATCAGATCCGCGAGGCGGCCGCCGGTGACGGCAAGATCGGCACGACGGGGCGCGGCATCGGCCCGGCTTATGAAGACAAGGTCGGCCGGCGGGCAATCCGCGTTCAGGACTTGAAGAACCTCAACACGCTCGGCGCCAAGGTCGATCGCATCCTGGTCCATCACAACGCGCTGCGCCGCGGCCTCGACAAGCCGGAGATCGACAAGGCCGTGTTGATGGCCGAGCTGACCGAGATTGCGCCGAAGATTCTCCCCTTCATGGATGTGACCTGGGACCTGCTCGACAAAGCTCACCGCCAGGGCAAGCGCATCCTGTTCGAGGGTGCGCAGGGGGCGCTGCTCGACATCGACCACGGCACGTATCCGTTCGTCACCTCATCGAACACGGTGGCGGCCCAGGCGGCTACCGGCTCGGGCATGGGACCGCGCGCCGTCGGCTACGTGCTCGGCATCGCCAAGGCCTATACGACGCGTGTCGGCTCCGGCCCGTTCCCGACCGAACTCGATAACGAGACCGGCGAGAGAATTGGCGAGCGCGGACACGAATTCGGCACCGTGACGGGCCGCAAGCGCCGCTGCGGCTGGTTCGACGCGGTCCTTGTGCGTCAGGTGTGCAAGGTGTCGGGCATCGATGGAATTGCGCTCACAAAGCTCGACGTGCTCGACGGCTTCGAGACGATCCGCATCTGCGTCGGCTACAAGCTCGACGGCGAGCGTCTCGACCGGTTGCCCGCGGGCGCCAATGCGCAGGCGCGCATCGAGCCGATCTGGGAAGATTTCGAGGGCTGGTCGCAATCGACCAAGGGCGCGCGCAGCTGGGTCGATCTTCCGGCGCAGGCGGTCAAATACGTCCGCCGCCTGGAAGAGCTCATCGAATGCCCAGTGACGCTGCTCTCCACCTCGCCCGAGCGCGACGATACGATCCTGATGAAGGATCCGTTCCAGAGCTGAGTGGCCGGCGCAGCCGCTCAAATGCCGCAAACTTGCCGCGGGGGGACCATCAGCGGGCCACGGCAGGCGCTCAGGCTTGAGGCTGGTTCAACACCAAGTCGTTGCAGGGTGTCTCTTGCGTCTCGCGCTTTCAACAGTGGCTTTATGTGCTTTGTTCGCCGCCGCTCCAACGGCGGCGCCTGCGTATGCCGGCGTGCCGCGCGATCTCATGCTGTCGGCTGATGAGCAGATCGCGGACGAGAAAACCGGCATCACGATTGCGCGCGGCAATGCAGAACTGACGGTGGAATCACATCGCATCCGCGGCACGGCCGACGTCATCGAGGTCCGGCCAAAGTTGAACGAGATCCTGTTCAAAGGCCGCGCCAACCTGAGCGTCAAAGCCTCGACCTATGTCAGCGACACGGTCGCCTGCACGCTCGACTTCACCCGCTGCACGGCGATCGCCGGCGATCAGGATTTGCCGCCGCTGCCGGCATCCGTCTCTGCGGCCACGACACCACGGTAATTCTGAAGCGCGCCCTCGATCAATTCGGCCGCAAGAATGCGCGCCGGATTGGCCGGACCCGGCAGCACGATCTGCCCCATCGGCACAGGTGCAAATCCGAAGCGTCCATAGTAGGGCACGTCGCCCACGAGCACGACGAGCTTCACGCCCGCAGCCTTGGCATCTTCCATCGCCTCAGCGACGAGTTGGCGGCCGTAGCCCTGGCCGCGATATTCCGGCTCGACCGCGAGTGGTCCAAGCAGAGCCGCGCCCGGCGTCCCGCCGATAGTCACGTCGGTCATCCTGAGCGAGGCGATAAGACGATTGCCTTTCTCGGCGACATGGCAGAAGCGCGTGATCTTCGGCGTTCCTTCCCGCACGCGATAGGCGGCGCGCGCAAAGCGTCCGGGGCCGAACACGCGGCCCTGCAGTTCGCTGATGGCGGGCAAGTCGGCGGCAGACGCGGCGCGGGTGATCACGAGGTTTGGCATGCGTGGAAAGGCAATCCTGGTCTCTACGGAGCGGGCTTCTACCACACCTCGGCCGGTGCGCGCCCCGCGACGATCTCGCCAATTCGTAGGGCCGTCGATGGGTTAATGGCGTCCGGCAAGTGGCCGGGTGCAAAGAAGCCCTGCTCGGCAATCTCCCGGTTGGGCGGGGGGACAGTCTCCTGCCGCCAGGACCGGATGACGTAGAGGGCGATATGGTCGCCGGGGAATGCGTGGTGGTTGGCGTAAAGGCCGAACAGCCGCGGGCGGCCGTCGATGATCACGCCGGTCTCTTCAAGCACCTCGCGGACGACCGCCGTTTCAGCCGTCTCGCTCTTTTCCACGCCGCCACCGGGAAAATGCCAGCCGGGACGATAGGTATGGCGGATCAGAAGCACGCGGCCCGACGCATCCAGCACGCAGCCCTGGGCGCCGAGCGTCAAGGCGCGCGACACGCGCCAATAGCGCTGCAGACTTCGGGTGACGATCTTGGTGACGGGCAGGGTGAAACTCCGCCGTAGATGCTGCGATGGGCTGGGTTTTGGCCCTGTTTGCGGCCCAAGGCAAGGCTTTCAAAGGTGCAAGTCTGCTGTGATATTGCACGCGGTCATGCTGCGCGCGGCCCTAGGACTTTTGCCGATCTGCGGATATACCCATGCGCAACCCTATCTCCAGAACCTGTGTCCATGCCCGGCACCTTCACGTTAGCGCATTTTTCCGACGTACACCTCTCGCCCGTGGCGGGATTTTCTCCGCGCTATTGGAATGCCAAGCGCGCACTCGGGTATTTGAACTGGCAGCGTGGCCGGCGCGGCGTGCACAAGCGTGCGGTCGCCGACCGGCTGATCGCGGACGCGATGGCTCTGCGCGCCGATCACATCGCCATCACCGGCGATCTCATCAACCTGGGGCTTCCGGCGGAATATGAAGCCGCGGCGCAATGGCTGCTCGGCATCGGCCCGGCGGAGCGCGTCACCGTCATTCCCGGCAATCACGACGTCTATACCCACCTGTCGGGCGATCCCGGCATCAAGCGCTGGGCCGCCTATATGGGGGGAGAGCCCGAGACTCTCGCGTTTCCGTTCGTGCGCCGGGTCGGGCCGCTGGCGCTCGTCGGATTGAACTCGGCTGTGGAAACGCCGCCCTTTGTCGCCGCGGGCAAGCTCGGCCAGCATCAGATCGAAGTGGCGGGCGATTTGCTCGAGCGGCTCGGCGATGAAGGCGCGATCCGCGTCGTTCTCATCCATCATCCGCCGCTGCCCGGATTGGCAAATGCGCGGCGCGGGCTTACCGACGCGCACGCCTTCGCGCGCGCACTGGAAAAGAGCGGTGCCGAGCTCGTGCTCTACGGTCATAACCACAAACCGCTGCTCACCTGGCATGGCACGCGCGGCAAGCCCGTGCCGGTCGTCGGCGCTGCGTCGGCCTCGGCCGCGATTGCGCACAAGAGCGAACCGCTGGCACGCTATGGCCTGTTCACGTTCTTCAAGGGCGACGCGGGTGTCAGGATCCGGCATACTGTTCGCGGTTTCGAGCCGGGATCGGATACGATCGCCAAACTCTCGGAACATTTTCTCAATCCGGAGTCGTAGGAATGCCGACAGCCGCATCGCGCCGCTGGGTGTGGATCGTGATGGCAGCGGCCAGTATCGCCGCCATCGGCATGGGCTTGCGGCAGGTGATGGGGCTTTACATGAAGCCCATCAGCATGGACTTGGGCGTGGGCCGTCAGGCGTTCTCGCTGGCGATTGCGGTCGCCAATATGGTTTGGGGCGTGGCCGCGCCGTTCGTCGGCGCGGTATCGGACCGCTATGGGGCCGGCCGGGTGGCGGTGATGGGCGCGCTGGCGACCGCCACGGGGCTCTTTCTCACCTACGCGGCGACGAGTGAAGCCTCATTGCTGCTGGCCGGCGTGTTCCTGGGGCTGGGCGTCGCCGGCGCCGGTGTCAACTCGATGGTGGGGGCAGCGGCGCGCGCCGCGCCTCCGGAGTTGAGAACGCAGGCCATTGCCGCGCTCGGCATGGGCAGCGGCATCGGCATGCTGATCGCGCTGCCCTATACGCATCTGTTGATCGAATATCTGGGTTGGAAGCAGAGCCTGCTCGTACTCGTCGGCACGGCGCTGCTCATCCTGCCGCTTGCGTTTGCCGTCGCGGGCAAGCCCGTATCGCCGGCGAGCAATACCCAAACACTGACGCTGCGCGAGGGCCTGAGCGAGGCCTTCAGACTGCCAAGCTACTGGCTGCTCAATGCGGGCTTTTTCGTGTGCGGATTCCACGTCGCTTTCTACGCCACGCATCTGCCAGCCTTCGTCGCCGATCAGAACCTGGATTCGAAAGTCGCCGTGATCGCGCTCACCGCGGTCGGCGTCGGCAATCTCATCGGCACGTATCTGGCGGGTCAGTCGGCGCGGTATTTCCCAAAGCGCTATGGCCTGAGCGCCATCTACTTCGGCCGCGCCGTGCTCTTCGCCGCGTTTCTGGTGTTGCCGATGACGCCGCTGACGGTGATCGTGCTGAGCGCGCTTCTCGGCCTGTTGTGGCTGTCGACAGTGCCGCTGACGAGCGGGCTGGTCGGCACCTTCTTCGGTCCGCAGTGGATGACGATGCTGTACGGCATCGTGTTCCTGTCGCATCAGGTCGGCTCGTTCCTGGGTGTGTGGACGGCCGGGCTCCTTTTCGATGCGACCAAGTCTTACGACCTGATGTGGTGGATTTCGATCGCGCTCGGCATTTTTGCCGGCCTCGTCCATCTGCCGATCCGCGAACGCGCGGTTAACCGGCCGGCCGAGGCCAATAGCGCGGCCTGACCGTGTCTGCTAGAATTGAACCATGGGTCAGGAGCCGACAGAAACGCTGTTGCCCAAGCCGGTGCGGTCCTACGTGCTGGCGGGCGTGCTTCTGCTCGTGGTGGCAAGTGTCGCCCTCATCATCTGGCGCGGTCCCGCCATTCTGCTCGATTTGTCGGAGCTGGGCGCCATGTTGTGGTGCTTCTGACCGAAAGACGACGCGAACCCGCGCTATCGCGTCTCCGCAACAATCGCATTTGCCGCGCTTGACGGCGCGCCGCCGATCTGACCACATTGGGGCCGTGACGGTTCCGGGGCGGCGCAAGCCACCCTGGTGAAAATGGGAACCCGGTGCGCGCGAGCAATCGTGCAACCCCGGGGCTGCCCCCGCAACTGTAAGCGGCAAGTTCTCGCCACATACGCCACTGACCCCGGCTTCCATAGAAGCCCTTGTCGGGAAGGCTGGAGGGAACGTTTGAGCCGCGAGCCAGGAGACCTGCCGGCACATGTCGCCCATCCCTTGCGCGGGGCGCGCAGAGGAGCGGAAACCCGTTGTGGCGACTGATGTGAAACCGGTGGGGAGCCGCATCAGCATGCCGTGGGACTTGGCCAAAGTCAGTTGATCGCGTTCGATCACCGGGCCTGCATCGAGTGCAGGGCCGGCGCCGCTTTCACCCTCAGCATTGCTACTGCTGCTTTCCGTCATGTCGCCACTGACGGGGAAAGCAATGCATTCGAAAAAAGCGCTAATCCTATTATCGATATCCACCGCGGCGCTCGCCGCACACGGTGCCTCTGCGCAGGAGGCCGCCGTTCAAGATGCCGGCCAGCAGGTGGTGGCACAGGCGATCGAAGCCGAGCTTCCGGCGATCGTCGTCGAAGGGGCGACGATTGCCGCCAAGCCCGTGGCGAAAGCCAAACCGAAGCCAGCGCCCGTGATGGTCGAAGAAGCGCCGCCGCCTCCGTCGGCCACGCCGAAGAAGGTGAAGAAAGCTGCCAAGGCGAAGCCCGCTCAGGCTGCGCCCGCGGCTGCGATCGAGCCGGTGGCCGGCGCAGCAGAGGGAGCGGCTGCGGCGGCAGAGATCTCCTCACCGTCGACATTCGACACAGCCAACGGCGGTGACACGCTCGCCGCCATTCCTTCTGACAAGATCGGCACGGCCGTCTCTGTCGTCACCGGTGAGCAGCTGCGTCAGCGCCAGGTGCGCAACGGGGCCGAAGCGATCCGCAGCCTGCCCGGCGTGCTCGTCAGCCGTTCGGGTGGTTCGGGAGGACTGACGCAGGTGCGCCTGCGCGGCGCCGAAGGCAATCACACCCTCGTGCTCATCGATGGCGTTGAAGCCAACGACACCTTCAACGGCGAGTTCGACTTCTCTGACCTCGCGACCGAAGATATCGAGCAGATCGAAGTTCTGCGCGGGCCGCAAAGCGGGCTCTACGGTTCGGGCGCCATCGGCGGCGTTATCAACATCGTCACGCGCAGCGGCCGCGGACCGCTGACGTTCCGCGCAATGGGGGAGGCGGGATCGTTTGCGACCTATGGCGGCGCGGCCAGCGTCTCGGGCGGAAACGACAGGGTCTGGGGTGCGCTGTCGATGGCACAGCGCCGCACCGGCGGCTACAACATCTCGCGCGAGGGCGACGAGGAAGACGGCGCACAGCTGAAGACTTTCAACATCCGCGCCGGCGCCCAGGTGCTTCCCGGCGTTGCGCTCGATCTGTCGCTGCGCCACACCAACCGCGAGGCGGATCGCGACGATCAGATCTACGAGCCGCCGTTCTTCATTTCCGACGGCTTGCAGCACGACACGAATTCGCGCCTGCATGAGACGGCTTGGCTCGGTTCGGTGAAGCTGACGTGGGAGTCGCTCGATGGCGCTCTTACCCAGGTCGCCAAGGCCACGCGGAATGAGACGCAGCGCGTCGACAACGCCTTCACCGGCACGACAACCGACAACCTCGGTCTGCGCAAGACCTACAGCTACGCCGCGACCTACCGGCTCGACACGCCGGCGCTGCTCGGCGCGCACCACGCATTCACCGGCCATGCCGAGCACGAGCGCGAGGCCTTCACGCCGCGATCCGATTTCGGTTTTGGTTTCGCGGCCGACGGGATCGAGCGGTCGCGGGCGCTTGATGCGGCCGCCTTCGAATATCGCGGCGAATTTGCAGACCGGCTGTTCCTGCAAGGCACGGTGCGCCACGATGAGTCCAACGTGTTTGGTGGCTACAATACATGGCGCACCTCGGCGTCGCTCGCTTTGCCGGAAGTCTTTATGCGTCCGCACGCGAGCTATGGCACCGGCCTCAAGTTGCCGACGATGTTTGAGAACTTCGGCTCTATCCCGGGTTCGTTCTACGCCAATCCCGATCTGCAACCTGAAGAGAGCAAGGGCTGGGATGCGGGCGTCGAATTCACGCTCTGGCCCGGCAGGGCGACCGTCGACGTCACCTATTTTGACAACATCGCCACCAACAAGATCAGGGCCTTCCAGAATTGCCGGCCCGCGCCGCCGCCGTTTTTCCAGGAATGCACCTCGGCAAACGTGGCGGGCGACAGCCCCCGTAACGGAATCGAAGTGGACGGCCGCTTCGCGCTCGGCTACGGCGTCTCGCTCGGCCTCGCCTATACGTTTACCGATGCGGAAGACCCGAGCGGCCGGCAGGAGATCCGCCGTGCCGCGCATTCGGCCCGCGGCGACATCGGCTACGCCTTCGACGGCGGGCGCGGCAACCTTAACCTTTCAGCCCATTACGTCGCCGATAACCTCGATACGAATTTCGGCGACTTCTCGACCGTCACACTCGATCCCTATTGGTTGGTCAATGTGGCGGCGTCCTATAAACTGCAGCCGGGTGTCGAAGTGTTCGGCCGGGTCGAGAATGCGCTCGACCAGCGCTACGAGGAAGTCTTCGGCTTCGACACCGCAGGAGTCGCGGTCTACGGCGGCATGCGATTCACGTATGAAGAACCCTCGACCGCCGGCTGGGTGAAGTACCGCTAAGCGGGAATTCAAGAGGAGATACAATTTGCGCGGCGCTCTTAAGATGCTGCTTGGCTCAGTTGCTCTCGCCCTTGCGGCGGGACAACCAGCACTTGCGGCTGGAGATGCGCCGCGCCGCATCGTGTCTCTCAATCTGTGCACCGATCAGCTGTTGGTCGAACTGGTTGCGCCCGAGCGTATCGCCGGCGTCAGCCTGCTCGGCAGCGACCGCTCGTTGTCGGCGTCAGCGGCGGCGCTTGCCCAATTCCCCAAGCTCAGCGGCTCGGCCGAAGAAGTCTTGGCGCTGAAACCCGATCTCGTCATTGCCGGCGAATTCACGACCGGCGCGACTGTCGAACTGCTGCGCCGTCTCGGTCAGAAGGTACTCGTTGTACCTTTGGCCACAGACTTGGAAGGCATGCGCCAGACGCTGCGGCTGATCGCGGACGCAGTCGGCGAGCAAGAGCGCGGCGAGGCGATCATCGCCGAGTTCGATGCACGCTTGCGTTCCGCGCGCTCGACCGTTCCGTCGCGGCCGACCGCGATTGCCTATCAGGTCAACAGCCTCGTATCCGGTCCCCAGAGCCTGCTCGATGCCGCGCTCGACGCGGCCGGCTATCGCAATCTGGCGCGCGATTTGAAATTGGGTCCCGGAGGGCGCTTGCCGCTGGAACAGCTCGTCGCCACACCGCCTGATCTGGTGGTGCTTGCCAACGCGCCGAGCGACTTCCAGACCGTTCTAGCCGACAACCTGCGCCATCCCGCGCTTGCTGATCTGCTGCGGCGGCGGCCGAACGTCCATCTGCCGATGCCCTATTGGATCTGCGCGACGCCGAAACTCGCTGACGCCGTCGAGATCCTCGCATCGATGAAGTCGACAGGGTTTGCGGAAGCCGCAGCACAGGCGGACCGGGCTCCATGAGCAGTCTTAAGGATGCGTGGCGTGCGATCCTCCTCACGTTCGCTGCGTCCATCGCCGGATTGATCGCTTCGCTGTTGGCCGGGCCTGACGGCATCGGCCTGCCCGCCGATCCGGCCGCCGCGCGCCTCGTGTTCGTAGAAATCCGCGTGCCGCGCGCGGTACTGGGTTTCCTGGTCGGAGGTGCGCTCGGCATCTCCGGAGCGGTTCTGCAAGGCTATCTGCGCAATCCGCTGGCCGAACCGGGCCTGCTCGGCATCACGGGAGGCGGCGCGCTCGGCGCCGTGCTGACGATTCACTCAGGCCTCGCCGGCCGCATTGCGCTGGCGCTGCCCATGGCCGGGCTCATCGGCGCCGCCGTGGCGACCATCGCCGTCGTTGCGCTCGCCGGTCTCAACGCCTCGGCGACCACGCTGATCCTCGCCGGCGTCGCGGTCTCGAGCATCGCCGGGGCACTGACGTCGCTGGCGCTCAATCTGTCGCCCAATCCCTTTGCCTCGACTGAAATCATGTTCTGGCTGATGGGATCGTTGACGGATCGCAGCCTTGCGCATGTCTGGCTTGCCGCACCCTTGATCCTGATCGGCGCGGCCATGCTTCTCACCACGGCCCGTGACCTCGAAGCGCTGACGCTGGGGGAAGAGGCCGCACAGAACTTGGGCGTCGATCCGGCAGGCCTGCGCTTCAAGGTCGTGACCGGCATTGCGCTTGCGGTCGGCGCGGCCACCGCCGTGACGGGTGCCATCGGCTTCATCGGGCTCGTGGTGCCGCACATCCTGCGGCCGCTGGTGAAGGAGAGTCCCGGCCAGTTGCTGCTGCCAAGCTTTTTTGGCGGAGCGGCGCTCGTGCTCTTCGCCGATGTGGCGCTCAGGATTGCGTCGCCTCAGGGCGATCTGCGGCTCGGCGTGTTGAGCGCACTGCTCGGCGCGCCGTTCTTCCTGTGGCTCGTCTTGAAGAAGCGCGCGGAGTTCGGCCGATGACGCTCGCCGCCGCCACCGCCGAGGCGCGGCTTTCCGGCCGCACGGTGCTCAAGGATTTTTCGCTCGCTGTCGCGCCGGGTGAAATCGTCGTCCTTGCCGGCCCCAACGGTGCAGGCAAGTCAACGGCTCTCAAGCTCCTGACAGGTCTCATTGCGCCACAAACCGGCGCCGTGACGCTCGAGGACCGGCCGCTCGCGGATTACGATCAGCGCGATCTCGCGCGCGCCATCGCCTATCTGCCGCAAGACCGCACGGTGCATTGGTCGATGCCGTGCGAACGCGTGGTGGCGCTCGGCCGGCTGCCGCACCGCCGCTTCAGCGCCGCCGAAAGTGCCGCCGATCAGGCGGCCATCAAAGACGCGATGGACAGCATGGATGTGTCACAATTCTCCGAGCGACCAATCGCCACGCTTTCGGGTGGCGAGCGTGCCCGCGTGCTTGTGGCGCGGGCTTTGGCGCAACAGGCCCGCTACATTGCGACAGATGAGCCCACAGCCGGTCTCGATCCTGCCCACAGTTTGCGATTGTTTCAGGAATTCAAGCGGCTTTCTGAGGCGGGGCACGCCATCGTCACAGCACTTCACGATCTCTCTCTTGCCGCACGTTATGCCACGCGCGTCGTGCTATTGAAGGACGGCGCTTGCATAGCGTCCGGGCCCACCGCACAGGTATTGAGCAGGGATAATCTGGCGAAGGCATTTTCGGTCGATGCGTTTGTGACCGAGATCGGCGGTTTTCCTGTCGTCCTGCCCGTGACCCCGCTGACATAACTCTGCATTGCAGGTATTGAAGAGACGAGGCGATGCGCCGAGGGCATTTGGCGCATAACCGGGGAGTTTTGGGGTTTGCAGAAAAAGCTGGAAGTCAATCTTGCCCTTCAGGGTGGCGGCGCGCATGGCGCGTTCACCTGGGGTGTGATCGATCGCCTGCTTGAGGACGATCGATTGAAGTTCGGCTGGATCAGCGCGACCAGCGCCGGTGCGGTCAATGCGGTCGCGCTCGCCGCCGGTCTGGCCGAGGGCACTCGCGAAAAGGCGCGCGCCAAGATGTTCGCCGTCTGGCAGGCGGTACACAAGGCCGGCGTGCCGGATCTGACGCGGCTCTATCCGTTCTTGAATGGCCTGTCGCGCCAGCCGGCGCTCGCGCACATGGCAACCATGTGGTCGCCCTATGATTTCAATCCACTGGGGTTCGATCCCTTGCGGCGCTTGCTGAGCGACCACATCGATTTCGAGTTGATCCGCGAAAAGTCGCCGGTCGAACTGTTGATCGCCGCGACGCACGTCAGCTCAGGGCGCGTGCGCTTTTTCCGCCGCCACGACGTCAGTGTCGATGCGGTACTGGCGTCTGCCTGCCTGCCGACCATGCATCATGCGGTCAAGATCGACGGCGAGGCTTATTGGGACGGCGGCTATTCGGCCAATCCCGATCTCGTCACGCTCGGTGTCGAGAGCCCGGTGCAGGATACGCTGATCGTGCTGCTGGCGCCGCGCGAGCTGAACGAACTGCCGACCTCGGTGCAGGACATCGCCAATCACGTCAATCGTCTGACGTTCAATGCGCCGCTCTTACGCGACGTGGAGGTAATTACGGCGGTGCGCGAAAGTTCGGGCAGCATCTTGACCAAGGGGCGGCTGTCGCGGCTTGCCAAGCATCGCTATCACATCATCGACGCCGCGGAATTCACCGGCAGCATGCATCCCGAGACGTCAATAAAGCCGGATTGGGGCGTCATCACCTATTTGCACGGCGCGGGCCAGGCGATGGCGGAGAAATGGCTGGCGACGAGCCGCGCCTCGATCGGCAAGGCCGAAACAGCCGACCTCGCGCGTCATTTCTTTCCCGATGTTGCCGGTGCGGCCTCGCGCAATGGCGGGGCGACCGTGAAGCAGGGCCGGAGCAAAGTCGCGGCCTCAGTTCTACCTCGCAAGGCCAAGGCGGCCGAATAGCGATCAAGAGTTTTGGAGCGGCTTGAGGCGGCGCGGGGGAGTGCCGCACCGCCTCACGTTCGAGCCGCTTTCCCTCGAACTCACTTCCAGGTTAGCTGCGCGCCGATGCGCCCGCCCACGTCTCCGTGTTCGGTGGCGCCAATGGAGCCGGCAAGTCCGAAGGCTTCGCCGTTGCCGAACACGTTGCGCGAGAGAATGCCGAGCGCCGAAATGCCCCAGGCGTCATGGCCCTGGAAATGTCCCCAGTTGGCGCGAAGCCCGAAGTTCGCATCCCCCGTCAACGACGGGTCGGCGAGCGCCATGGCAAGCGCGACGCCGTCGAGCGCCAGGGATGAGTTCTTCTCGGCATTGGTGATGCGCTCATCGAATCCATTGACTTTCGACAGCGCTTCATTGGCCTTGTCTTCCGCACCGGTGATCCGCTCGTCGAAGGTTGAGACCTTTTGATCCAGGCTGGCGATCTGCTGGCCTTGCTTCTTGATCTGCTTGCCGTGTTCGGTGGTGGTGCTCTGCAGCGTCGCGATCTGCTTGCCCTGCTTGCCGGTCACGTTGGTCAGATTGGTGATGTTGGTCGTGTTGTTGTTCACCGCCTTGGTAAGGTTGGTGATCTGCGTCGATGTCTGGGTGTTTCTCTTCTTCAACACGTCGATATCGGTCGTGTTGGTCGCGGTCTGGCCTTCGACCGTAGTGACGCGATTGCCCAGATTGGTGACATTGTTGTTGATGGTGGTGATGTTGCCTTCAACCGTCGTGACGCGGTTGCCGAGGTTCGTCACGTTGCCTTCGACCGTAGTGACGCGATTGCCCAGATTGGTGACGTTGTTGTTGATGGTGGTGATGTTGCCTTCAACCGTCGTCACGCGGTTGCCGAGATTGGTAATGTTGGTGGTGTTGGTGTTCACTTGGTTCTGCAGCGCGCCGCCATCTCCGGCGAGATTGCCGTTGGCGTCCGTGGTCACGACTTGAAGCGCCCCGCTCTGCGCCGCCCGGCTCCCCGCTGTAGGAATGCCCGCGGCGCGCACCGTGTTCGATGCCGTGCCGATGGCGATTTCGTTGGCGCGAGACGTCGTGGCGCCGGTGCCGATGGCGGTGGCATTGCTGAACGCCGACGTCGCGTTGCTGCCCAGGGCACAGGCGCCCGTGGCTGTCGCCTGGGCGCCGCTGCCGAAGGCGCAACTGTCGTCGCCCGACGCCGCCGTATTGGGGCCGAAGGCGGCACCGCGGTTGCCGGCGGCCTGTGAGCCGGTACCGTACGCCATGCTGTTGGTGCCGGACGCGGTCGCGCCCGTGCCCATGGCGATGCTGCCCGCACCGGTCGACAGGAACAACTCGATCGGATCGCGCGCAGCAAGATTGCCGGCGCTGTCGGCGGTGACGGCGAGCTTGCCGCCCGACGCCTGCGCCGCCTTGCTTGCGGCCGATGCGATGCCGGTCATCGTGTAGGTGTTGGTCGTGGTGCCGAACACCTGCTGGTTATCGCGCAACGTGCTGACGCCCTGGCCGAAAGCCGCGGAATTGGCGTGGGTGGCCTGCGCCCCCTCGCCAACGGCGGTTGCTCCGGCTCCGGTTGCGGACGAGAATTCGCCGAGTGCCGTCGAATTGCCGCCGGACGCGGTGCTGTCCTTGCCGTAGGCGGCCGAGTTCAAGCCCGTCGCCTGGGCATTGGTGCCGACGGCGGTCGAGCCGGTTGCCTTTGCGCCGGCGCCGACGGCGACCGCTCCATTTGACGAAGCGGTTGCCCCAAGGCCGACGGCCGTGGCGTTGACTTGGCTGGCGCTGGCGCCCTGACCGAGGGCTGTGGCGCCGGTAGCGGAAGCGGACGCCCCCTGGCCAAAGGCTGAGGTATTGTCGGCGGATGCAGATGAGCCGGCACCGGTTGCAATCGAGTTCACGCCTGCGGCTGTTGACGCATCGCCGAGCGCTGTTGAACCGTCACCGGACGCGGTCGCGGCGTGGCCATAGGCAGAGGTCTGTGCACCGGTTGCGGCTGAATTCGCGCCGGTCGCGGTTGCATTGGTTCCGTTGGCCCGCGAGTTGATGCCAATGGCAGTGGAGAATGCGCCCGATGCGGTGGACACGACACCGATCGCGGTTGCGCTATCTCCATCGGCGACGGAGCCGCGGCCGACGGCGGTTGAGTTGTTGCCGATGGCCCTGGCGGACGCGCCGACCGCCGTCGCGTTGACGGCGGTGGCGTTTGCCGATTTGCCGACAGCGGTCGTATCCACCGCCGATCCGGTGGCGTTATTGCCAACCGCTGTTGCATTGTCTTGATTTGCAAGTGCGGACGCGCCGACGGCCGTGGCGTTGGTTGCGGTTGCCTTCGAATAGCTGCCGATGGCGGAAGCGTCGGTGTGGGTCGATTGAGAGAAAGCGCCGATCGCACTCGCGTTTGCCCCGTCAGCACGTGCGAAATTGCCCACGCCGATGGCATAGGAATTTGTCGCTTGGGTCTGATTGCCGAACGCGGTCGAACCGATGCCGCTGGCGTTTGCCGCGTTACCGCAGGCTATGGCCTGCGATCCGGCGGTCGCGCCGCCGAAGCTGCCGCCGTATTGCTGGCAGATGAATTGCGCTTCTGCGCTGCTGCCAGCCCCCATCGCCATCAGCACGGCAAGTGCCGCGACCGTGGCTGGTGGACTGGCATAGCGTTGTGGGGTTTCGAGCGGCGGGTGAGGGAGGAAGTGCTTGTCGAAAATCGAAAGCGCGGGCGCTTCAGAGTTGGACGCAATTGTCCTATCCGTCCGCCCGGCAGGCGGCGAAGTCAGGGTACGCATGAACTAACTCCTGATGCGCAACCGTGCCGGGGCAGACGGGGTAACAACGGCATAACAGCGGTTGCGGGATTGGTTGTCCGCCCACCGTCATTACACGCTAAGATAGCTAATATTTCATTAAGACAATTTCAAGTTGTTTTTGTAAATGCAACGCGCTGGGCTGGTCAGCCGATCAGCCGGGCGTAGCCCTGCTCTTGGGTGTCGACGAGCAACGCATTGTAATCATTATAGAATGCATTCTGCTTTGTGATTTCGCCGAGACACCGGGGGTTGAAGTCCTCTCGCCTGGAGTAGACGATCGGCGTCGCCACCGGCACGAACATCGCCCGCTGCTTGTTCAAGGTTGTGATAAGCCCGCGCATCTCTCCGGCGCGATCGAGCTGAGACACGACCACCATCCGCATCGCGCCTTTGGTCAGCGAGACGAGGTGGATGAACATGGACGACGCGGGGATGTAGAGCCGCCCGCGATGCGAGAAGGGCGCGTCCGGCCGGTCGCGCTCCTGAAACATCAGGCTCGGCCATTCGGGGTCCCAGGTGATGTCGGTGCGGTAGGCAACGATGGTGTCGGGTGTGGAGAACGCCCGGCGGACCGTCAGATAGCTACCGATATAATGATCCACCGCCGCCCGCGTATAGGCACCCATGTAAACGGGCGCGACGACGCCGCCGCTGCCTTTCAGTTCCATCGGAGCATTTGCGGCTTGGCCGGCGGTCCCGTGCCAGGCATCGCGCAGCGGAGGAAATTCCAGGCCCAGCACCATGCACACGTCGAACAGCGTCTGATCGCGCACCGAGCGGCCGCCGAGCATGTTCTGGATGGTCTTTTCGTGACAGTCGGCGGCGTCGGCCAGTTCAGCTTGGGTGAGCTTTTTCTCGACCATCGCCGTCTTGATCGCGTCCAGAGCATCCTCGCGCGAGGCGAGGGTGTGTCGGGCCGGCGTGGCTTTTCTCATGGGGCGCTCTGCTTCACGTGCCGCTGTCGAACGGGTGAGGGCGACGATCGTCCGTCCGCCGGACCTCTTGCGGGAAAGTACCGGTTTTTATCGCTTCGACGCAAACCCAATTCGCAGTTAACCGGTGAGGCCCTGCGCTTGAGGTGAACGGCGGTGGTTGATCCGGTAGAGCGGCGCCGGGCGTCAAAGCTTATGACAAATCCGCTCGAACGGTTCGCGACCCCATCGCGCCCGCGAAATGCCGGTAGGCGAGCGACAGAAACGTCACGTAGAGCATGCCGATAAGCATCGCCACGAACTCGGTAAAAACATTGGCGATGGTGAAGCTCAGCCGCGTCGTGGTTTCGCTGGCATCGACGGAGGCCATCCCTCCAGACATGACGTGCTCAAGAGCGATGAACAGCAACAGGAGCGGCAACAGCGTCGCCAGGAAGGACACGAGCGCCAAGCGCCAAGTGTTGCCCTTGGATGCGCGCCACGATTCTCCGAAACCGGCATTCGGGTCGCCCACGGCGGTCGCGGGAAGCGCCAGCGAGAAGCGGTTCATAAAAAGCAGAAGCGCTGTCAGCCACGCGATGATCGCAATCGTCCAGAACGCGTCTTGCGCCGAGAATTCGGCCTCGGCTTCGGACGGCGGCATGAGGCTGAACATGAGCATTCCAGGCGCGGCCATTGCGAACATCAGCTGAAGGGCTTTTGCGGCATAGGACAGCTTGAGCGAGTCGAATTGCAAACCGGACTGAAGCGTTTGATGTTCGTCTATCAGGATGCGCCGGTGCCAGGGCACGGCGATCATCGCGCCAATCACCGTCGATGCCAAAAGCGAGGTGAACCACAGCGTATTTGAGCCCGTGCCGTTTTCCGCCATGGATTGCCGCTCGATCGGGTAGAGCGACCAATAGATTGCGCCGGAAATAACAATCAATGCCAACAGCCATGGCCAGGAGAACCGGAACAGCTCGCCGATGTGCCGCGCCGTGACGGCAAACACGTCACGGATCGTTGCAAAGACGGGAAGTTTTGTTGTTTCAGCGGGCATGGGATTTCCTTGGTGCACGATGCACTCTAGTCGCCCCATGGTCTCCGGCGGTTCATCCGCCGTCAACGTATTCGTTATTGCCCCAGAACTTCGAGCTTTACCGGTGTCACGCCGACGCCGGTCATGCCGATCTCTTCGGCCGCCCGTTCGGACAGATCGATGACGCGGCCCGCTTTAAAGGGTCCGCGGTCGTTGATGCGTACGACCACACTGTTTCCGGTGTCGAGGCGGGTGACGCGCACGCGCGTGCCGAACGGCAGCGTCTTGTGGGCCGCGGTCAGCGCCCGCTTGTTGAAGCGCTCGCCCGTCGCCGTCATCTGGTCCTGCCAGTAGTAGGAGGCTTTGCCGGAGAGGGAGTGACCTTGGCCGGTCAGCGGTGCGCCCGCGGGGCGGTAGTACCGCGTCACGGTCTCATCGAGCGATCCGGCCGCCATCCGCGCGCTCGCCGTGGCAACGGTGGTCGCCGACCACGAGGTGTCGCGCGCGGCGACAGGTGTGCGCGTTACCGTCGTCGACCAGGACCCGATGGGCGCGGCATAGGGCGCCGCAGGGCCCGGATCGCCGCCGAGATAGGCAAAGCCGAAGTCTTGCGCCCGGGCCTCATGGGCGGCAACGGCGAAACCTGCGACCAAGGCTGCTGATACGGCCGGCCGGACATAGCGAATAAGCACGTGGTTGATCCCCCGATCCCCTCAAGCCTCAAGCGGCTAAAGTGATTCGAAGGCTAAAAACAGGCAGCCCGGTGGAACAAGACTTCCACCGGACACGACCTGTGGATCAATGGCTTAGGGCCGTCTCAGCCCTTGCCGAGAACGGTCATGTTGACCGGAACGACGCCCGAGCCCTGCATGCTGATCGAGTGCGCGGCAGCCTTCGACAGATCGATGATGCGGCCGGCGATGTAAGGACCGCGATCGTTGATGGTGACGACGACCGACTTGCCGTTGTTGAGGTTGGTCACGCGAACCTTGGTGCCGAACGGCAGCGTCTTGTGCGCGGCCGTCATGGCGTTCGGGTTGAACCAGCCGCCGGAGGCGACGCGCTGGGGCTGCCAGTAGTAGGATGCCTTGCCCGAATAGCTGCCGCCGCTCGAATACGACGAGGACGCAGACTTTTTCTTCTTCTTGGCAGGCGCGCCATAGGACGCCTGGCTGTAGGACTTCGACTTCTTGCTGGACACCTTGGACGCCTTGGCCGGCGACGGCGCAGCCTTGGCCGAACCGCAGACGTATTCCGGGCCTTCGCAGCTCCACTTGGCGCTGGCCGGCGCCGCGCCGGCGATCATGGTGGCGACAGCAAATGCTGCGAGTGTGAAATAGGAACGCATGGATCACTCCTTGTTTTTCGATGTGCGGCAGGTGTGCGTGGTCAAATGAGCGTTCGCTTTCCGCCCGGGGCGCTTGATGTAAGGCCTCGAGACAACCGCCAACGATGGCGGCACGTGTGTGTCAGGTGTTGGAAAACGTGCTCTTCAGCGGACCCCTCACAAGAAACCCCAGAACCCGGTTTGAACTGCCGCCAGTGTTGCGTGGGGATTGACCCCGTCCTGGCCGGCGGACCGCATCATCGCCCGGCCGGGGCGTCAACCCACAGCTGGTTTCGCAATTTAACCACATTCGCTAGGCGGCTGTTTCAGCTTGGTTTAATTCGTGAGCTTAACGGCGCGCGCGACGGCAGGTCGCAGTTCACCGGCGGGTGCCGCCGGCGCGCGCGGGGCGATTGCAGATCCAAGACGAAGTCGGGGCGAACCTTACGGCCCGCCCCGGAATTTCAATCACACAGAACCGATCTTGCGTGGCTAGCCGCGGCCGAGGATGGCGAGCTTCACCGGAGCCACGCCTGAAGACGTGACGCCGATCTGGCTTGCGGCGGCGCGCGACAGGTCGATCACGCGGCCGGCGATGAAGGGACCGCGGTCGTTGATGCGGACCACGACCGATCCGCCGCTGCGCGTGTTGGTAACGCGCACCTTGGTGCCGAACGGCAGCGTCTTATGAGCGGCCGTCATCGCGTTCATGTTGTAGGTTTCGCCGTTGGCGGTCTTGCGGCCATGGAATTTGCCGCCGTACCACGACGCCATGCCGGACTGGAACGACGCGCCGCCCGAGGACGCCTTCGCGACCTTGGCCTTGGTCTTCTTCGGTGCGCTGGCGACCTTTGCCGTGGTCTTCGTCTTCGCCTTGTGCGCGACCTTCTTTGCCTTCGCCGGAGCGGTGGCGACGGATGCCGGCTTCTTGGCCTTCACCTTGACGCTGCTGGTCTTCGCACTCTTGGCCTTGGCAACGGAGGCCTCGCCGCCGCACACATACTGCGGGCCTGCGCAATTGTGCTTCCAGTCCTGTGCCGCGTTGGCAGTGATAGGCGCGACCAGCGCCAGCGGCAGAACCGCGAGAATGGATTTGAAAATCGTCTTCATGCGTTACTCCTTGTCAGTGGGCAGCCCCGGAGTTGAGGAGCCGCCGGCCCGTCAGAGCTGGCGGCGCGAACAACTCGCCATGCCGGGTTCACAGGCTTGGATCGCCGCGGCCGGCGATGTGGCCGGCCTTGCGGTGCGCGCGATCACGTTGGAGGGATCGGGTCATTAAGATCGTTCCCACGCAAAACTCGAGAACCCGTTCTGCCGCCGTTGGATTTGGGGCAGAAGCGCCCCACTTGGCGGGCCACCCGTTGCCCCTTCGCCGGGTGGGGTCAACATGGTAAATGCGCCACGGTGCGAAGCGCATTTTGCACAGCTTTGATGTTGCAGTGGTTTTGTGGTCTCGGATTGCCGCGTGCGCGACGGCGCGCCGCATCTTACCATCATGTGTGAAGTCGAGGTGTGGGCCGGTCTTGGGAGATTTCATTCGTATGGAATTGGTTGCGCCGCCGACGTTTCCTGAGGCGCTGAAAGTCTGGGCCAGGATCGGGCTCACGTCGTTCGGTGGTCCTGCGGGACAGATCGCGCTCATGCACCGGGTGCTGGTCGATGAAAAGCGCTGGATCGACGAGCGTAGCTATCTCGTCGCGCTCAACTTCTGCACGCTGCTGCCGGGACCCGAAGCGATGCAGCTTGCCACCTATTCGGGTTGGCGGCTGCACGGCATTCGCGGCGGGCTCGCCGCCGGTCTGCTTTTTGTGTTGCCCGGTGCCGTTGTCATTCTCGCGCTGGCGGCCCTCTATGCGGCCTATGGTGCTGTGCCGCTGGTCAATGCCATGTTCACCGGCATCAAGGCGGCGGTGCTCGCCATCGTTGTCGAAGCCCTGATCAAGATCTCGCGCCGATCATTGAAGGACGGCGCCGAGTGGGCGATCGCCGCGCTGTCGTTTGCCGCGATTTTCTTTTTCAAGGTTCCGTTCCCGGTGATCGTGCTTGCGGCCGCGATCTTCGGCTACTTTCGCAACCAGGCCGGCGATCAACGGACGGCATTGTCCGCAGAGGCCGCTCGCGTGCCGCTCACGGCGACGGTTTCTACCATCGCGCTCTGGCTCGGCATCTGGCTGCTGCCGCTCGTTGCCGTGTCGCTGACGTTCGGCTTCGATCACGTACTCGCCAAGCTCTCCTGGTTCTTCTCCAAGCTCGCCATCGTCACCTTCGGCGGTGCGTATGCGGTGCTGGCCTACATGGCGCAGGATGCGGTCGAAACCTATGGCTGGCTGAAGCCGGGCGAAATGCTCGATGGGCTGGGTCTGGCGGAAACAACACCCGGACCGCTCATTCTGGTGACCGAGTTCGTCGGCTATCTCGCGGCCTACCGGCAGAGTGGCGCCTCGTTGGCGATGGGGCTTCTCGGAGCCATCGTGACCGTGTGGGCGACGTTCGCGCCGAGCTTTCTATTTATCTTCGCCGGAGCCCCCTATATCGAACGGTTGAAAGACGCGCCGCGGCTCAAGTCGGCCCTGTCGGCCATCACCGCAGCGGTCGTCGGCGTCGTGCTCAATCTGTCGGTATGGTTCGCGCTGCATGTGGTGTTCCGCAGCGTGCCGGAGGTCGCTATCGGGCCGCTCAAGGTCGCAGTGCCGGACATCGCGGGCATCGATCCGGTCGCGGCCGTCCTCGCCATCGTATCGGCGGTTTTGCTGTTCGCGCTTCATGCCGGCGTCATGACGACGCTTTCCATCGCCGCCCTGCTGGCGCTCGCGGCTCACTTTATGGTCTGAACCTACATCCAGCCCTTGCGGCGGAAATAGAAGAACGGGACCAGCGCTGAAATCACCATGAGACAGAGCGCCAGCGGATAGCCGAACGGCCAATCGAGCTCCGGCATGTGCTTGAAGTTCATGCCGTAGACCGATGCGACCAGCGTCGGCGGCATCAGCATGACGGCCATGACCGAGAACAGCTTGATGATCTGGTTCTGCTCGTTGGCGATGATGCCGAGAGAGGCCTCAAGCAGAAAGCCGATGCGGCCGGAAAGATGGCGCAGGCTGTCGGTCAACGAGCTGAAGTCCCTGTGCACGGCATCGAGGCGGGCGATAATGGCGGGATCGGCATTGCGCTCGCGCAGCGCATGCGTGGCATAGGAGACGACGCGCTGAAGCGAGATCGCGCTTTCCTGGGCGCGGGACGACAGATCGCCTTCCTTTCCGACGGAGCGCAGAAGTACGTCGAGCCGCCGTGACCGCGACGGCAGATCGGTGCCGCGCTGTCCGAAAATCTGCTGCGCCAGCTTTTCCATTTCGTCCTGGATGCGCTCGATGTGATCGGCCTGGCGCTCGATGATGAGTTCCAGAAGTCCGGTGAATATCGCCATGCCCGTTGCCGCCTTGACCTCGCCTTTGGCCAATCTCGCGGCAAACAGGGGAAACGCACGGGTCTCGGCATAGCGGACGGTGATCAGCCGGTCACCGGCCAGAATGAACGTGATGGGCGACGTTTGCAGCGCTCCCGTTTCGGTCGCGTGCAGGGCAAGGCCGGTCATGTAGACCGCCTTGCCTTCGGTATAGAAGCGGTTCGATTCCTCGATTTCGCGCATTTCAAGCCGGGTCGGGACGTCGACGGAAAGTGCGGTTTCGAGCGCGCCATCCTCGTCCGGAGTTGGATTTAAGAGGTCGATCCAGATGCTGGTATCGCCGATCAGAGTGCCGCCCTCGCGCTTGCAGATGGTGTTGCCCGAAACGTCGTAGACGGTGATCATCGCGCAGTGCTCCTCAAATTCCAGGATGCGGCCGAAGGGTGCGAGGGTGAGCCGGCGGCGGACTTATAGGCCAGGCTGGTGTCAGGTGGTAAGAGGTATTGAGTCGGACGGTCCCGCCGCTGCGGCGGTTGGCCGTCCCAAAGCTGGGAGGCGTACGATGCGTCAACGGGTGAGCACCGCGGTTGTGGGCGTCATGGCGGCGGCCGCCGCATCGATGTTCGCAGGGTCGGCTCCGGCGATGGCCGGCATAAAATGTTCCAACGGCTTCCAGTTGGTGCAGGGTTCATACCTCGCGACGCCCTATTGCCAGGATGCGCTCGTCGCCCAGGTGGCGCGCGCCTATGGCATTCGCACCTCGGCCTTGGCGATCAGAGAAAATCCAAATCATAAGCGTCATGTGTGCCGGCTGATCGGCCGCGACATCCGCGTGCAGGAAAGCTGCCTGACGGTCAGCCCTGGCGTCCGCGGCCGCGGCTTCTAAGCGGCACCGATGGCGGACGCAGCGACAATCGAGAATTTGAACGATGCCTTCGGCAGGCCGGGCGCCGCCCGCTTCGAAATGCGCTTCGGCGGACCGGTCGCGCTTCTTCAGCATCGCGGCGCCGCGGCGGTCGTGGCGCTCCAAGGCGCGCAAGTTCTGTCGTATGTGCCAGCCGGGGGAGAAGAGGTGTTGTGGCTGTCACCGGTCGCGCAATTGAGTACGGCCAAGGCCGTGCGCGGCGGCATACCGGTCTGCTGGCCGTGGTTCGGGCCGCATCCTGACGGTGCTTCAAAGCCCGCGCATGGTTTCGTCCGCGCCGCGCCCTGGCAGGTGATCGAGACCGCCACGGACGACCTCGCCACGCGCATCACCCTCCGGTTCGATGCGGCCACGATCGACCCCGCGCTTTGGCCGCATCAGGCGATTGCGACGCTGACGGCGGAGCTCGCCAGCAGCCTGAAAATCACCCTGGAAACGGTCAACGAAGGCGCGAACGATATTTCACTGTCGCAAGCGCTGCACAGTTATTTCGCCGTCGGAGACGTTTCGCGCGTGGTAATTTCGGGCCTTAATCAGCGGCGTTACATCGATCAGCTCGATCGATCGGCGGCGCCGGTGCAATCGGGCGAAATTCTCATCGCCGCCGAAGTCGACCGCATCTATCAAGACACGGCCGATGACGTGATCATCGCCGACGCGAGCAGCGCGCGCGCGATCAAAGTTGCAAAATCCGGCAGCGCATCGACGGTCGTCTGGAACCCATGGCTGGAAAAGGGCGAGCGCTTGGGAGACCTCGGAGCGGGCGGCCACTCGCGCTTCGTTTGCATCGAGACGGCGAACGCGGGCAGCGACATCCAAATACTTCGGCCCGGCGCGCGACACTCCCTCGTGCAGGAGATCAGCACCGGGCCGCTATTGAAATGACTTCAACCGCCTGCGGACTCAGCCCAGATCGGGCGTCACTTCGCTGACGTCCTTGGCGCGCCGCACGCTGCCGTCGAACTGCGCACCCTCGGCAATCGCCAGTGTCTGCTTGACGATGTCTCCATCGACCCGCGACGTTGCGTTGAGATAGACGGCTGAACCCTTGAGCGCACCTTTCACTTCACCCTGCACGGCGATGGTGCGGGCGACGATGGTACCAGTGACGCTGCCGGTCTCGCCGACCGTCACCGCCTCGCCATGCACGTCGCCCTGGATGTGGCCGGCGATGAGCAGCGAGCCCTTGGTTTTCAAGACGAGCTGCTGTCCGGAAATCGTGATGTCCTGTCCCAGCACCGACGTCGGATTGTCGATAGCCCGCGACGACGGGGCGGGCGCGGAGGAGAGCGACTGACCGAAGGGCGGGGGGGAGGATTTAACGGGCTGAATTGGTGAAGGGCTGGGCGAGCGCATCGGCTCGGCGGGACGTGGATCCGGAGTAGAAACGCGATTGAACATCTAACACCCCCAAACTCAAACTTAGGATTTTTCCAACCCCGCAAACTCAGCACTGCTCTATGGGCACATTGTGACCGGAAAGCCAAGCGTGTTTGAGTATAAGGGCTGCGAATGCGCGCTGTCAGTCTCTATTTTCCGGCGAGGGCGAATGGGCTGGATCAGCAAATGGCCGTTGCCGATGCAGCTTGCGCCATGCCGCGTGAGGAAGCGGCGAGCATCGGCGTCTCCCCGCTAAGCCGTTCTGGCCACGGCGAAAGCCGGGCTGGGCTTTGGTCATCCTCGCGTGCCAGAAGTGGTTTGTTGCTGGCGAATGGACGAGACGGTCAGCGCCAAATTGCCAATTCCCCGCGACCGGCGGGGCGCGAATTGGCGTCCGCCGCCGACCACGGGCGGCCCCGCCAATTTATTTTTGTTTCGATGCCGGGAATAAACTCAATTCGGGATCCAAAGATCGACGAAGGGGGCGATGACCCTGCGGCCGCGGCGGCCGACGTAGACCTCTGCAAAGGGCGCATCGACATAGGTGTGGCGGCCGCTCTCGACATAGGCGAACGGCGCGTCGACCACGCGGTCGCTGTGACGGCGGTGGTGATAGCGATGATCGTGCCGCCGGTGCTTGCGCGATGCGTGGACTTTCGTGACCGTGCCGGCGCTTGCCGCCGCTGCCGGCACGGATGCCGAAGGCAGGGCCTGGGCCGCAGGTGCAAGCTGCGTCAGGGAAAGCCACGTTGCGGTCGCAAGGGCGAGTGAAAATGAAAGTCTTTGCATGGATATAGAGCCTTCCATTCAAATTTCAGACGAGGCGGCGGGAGACTAGGAAACGGCACGGCCCGGCACAACCTGTTTTTGCGTCGCAATGAATGTCGCGGCGGCCAGCGTTACCGGTGCCGGTCTGGCGCCCGTCCGCTCCGGCCCGCGCAACCGCACCACGGTCGCGGACAATCTACTCAGCCTGGCGGCCAGGGGCGGGACCTGCGGCCGATGAAATGGTAAACTGAACGTCAGAGAATCATTTCTGGAGGGATTGATGCGGCTGGCGACCAAGTTTGTTCTGTGCACGCTTGCGGCAATTTCGGCCGCGACAGGGGCTCAGGCCCAACAGCCCAACTGTCCACGTGCCGGCACGCTGGGCGTCGGGCGCACCGTCGAAATCGACACCACCGGCGGGCCGGGCTTCGGGCTGGAGCACTACAAGGCCCATGACTTCCTGCAGGTGAAAGAGGTCGTGCTGACCTTCGACGACGGTCCGCAGAAGTACTCGACCGAAATGGTGCTCGCGGCTCTTGCCGAGCAGTGCACCAAGGCGACGTTCTTCTCGATCGGCAAGATGGCGCTCGGCTATCCGGAAATCATCCGCGAGGTCGCCAAGCACGGCCATACGGTCGGCTCGCACACCTGGAGCCATCAGCCGATCGCCAAATTGAAGTCGTTTGACGAAGGCAGGGCCGAGATCGAGCGCGGGGTGAGCGCCGTGAAGCGCGCCGTCGGCACGTCGATTGCCCCGTTCTTCCGGTATCCGACACTGGTCGATACGCAGGAATCGCTGGCCTATCTCGGTAAGCGCAATATCGCGATGTTTTCAACGGATATCGACAGTTTCGATTTCAAGCTGCAACCGCCGGCGGCGATGGTGAAGGCGGTGATGACCAAGCTCGAAAAGAAGGGCAAGGGCATCATCCTGATGCACGACATTCACAAGAACACGGCCAAGGCCCTGCCGCTGCTGCTGACCGCGTTGAAGCAGGGCGGCTATAAGGTGGTGCATCTCAAGGCCAAGGCCGAAGTGACGACGGTGGCCGAGTTCGATGCGGCGATCGACAAGGATGCCAAGGGCCTGCCGCAGGCAGGCAGCGAACGGGCAACCTCCAGCATCGTCAAGACGATCGAGGGCGATGCCCCGGCGTCAGAGACCGCGGCAGCCACCGCTCAGCCTCAACCCGCAGCGGCCGCAGCAGACAAGCCCGCCGAGGCGGCGGCTGGAAAACTGGAAGTGACCACGGCGCCAGCCGCGACGGCGGCACCCATGCCAGCCGCGACGGCGGCACCCGCACCTGAACCCCAGGCTGCTGCCGTCACAACTGCTGCGCCTGTTACGACAGCGCCCGAGCAGGCGGCGGCCCAGCCGGTGTCGAATGCGCCGGAAACGACGGCGTCCATCTCGACGCCATCACAGCCGGCAAACGGCGCCGAACCTGCCCCGCAGGAGGCGGAAAAGTCGATTTCTGAGAAGGCGATGGAAATCTGGCAGCTCTGGTTCGGCAAATAGCAGCGCGGCCAATGGGATTACTCTGAGCGGATGGGCCGTGCCGGCACTGGCGCGGCCCCATCGTTTGGCGGCGGTTGCTTCAAACAAAAGAAAACGGGTGGCACGGAATGCCACCCGTTTTCTTTTTGGGCGCCCTGAGGCCCCCCCGGGCCCGCCGCAACCAAATTCTGTTGCGCTCTGTGCACGCACGAAACGTACACACTGCGTAACTCATTGGGCGCTCGACATGCTTTGAACGTGAGTTCGCTGCAGGTCTTTACGGCATTTTGTGTGAGATAATTCGTACCCCCAGTCGATCCCCCGATCGACCGTCCCACGATCAAGAGGCTAATCCAGGTTATCCCCACATTCCACAGGATTCCGAATCAGCGCGTACTGATTCGGAGTGTATGTGCTCTTTTTGTTACAACTCGTCGCACCCAGGCGGACGATCTGCGTGCGTGCAATTTCACCGGGGGACGATCGAACGGGTGCGCGACGGGTGATGGCGGTGCGGTTTATCTCGACCGCGCGAGCAGGCATTTTGCCCCGTAAATAGCCGCTCAAACACAAATGGAATGGATGCGGATGAAACCGGCGCGCGCGTTTGCCGTGGTGCCCATCACAGGCTTATGGCAGCACGTGGAGACGGGTTGTTTGCCGGTTGGAAGTTTGTCCCGGGCAGAGAGCCGCAATGACATCATGGGCCGCCGCGTCCTTTGCGTCCGGGGCCGCCGCCACAATGTGTGACGCGGAGGCAACGCCATCAGTTCCGCGTCTGCCGCGCGGTGAGGATTTAGCCCCGCGTGTGCTGCGGCGCGCTAAGTTGCGGCCTGCGCAGGGGACAACTTGTGTCCCGCAACCTGTTTTGCGCTCGGAGGGTGCGATCCTTGCGGCCCTTCGTGTCGAGTTCGTGTGGAGGCACTCATGTCAGTCAAAACCGCTTCGTTCCTTTCCCGAATGACTTTTGCTTTGTCGGCGGCGGCCTTCGCCACGACGCTTGGCGCATCGTCGGCCGCGTTTGCGCGCGACGACGAAATCACCGTCACCATTACCCAGGTGCGCGCCCTCGATAAGGCCGACGCCTTTCTTGGCGACGATCTTTATGCCCGCGTGACGATTTCCGGCGAGATGTTCAAGACGCAGCGCGTCGCCCAGCAGCAGGACATCATTCCCGACTGGAAAATCTCCAAGACCGTGCAGCGCGGCGTCCACGACGTGAAGGTCGAAATCTTCGACAAGGACGTGTTCTCGCCCGATGATGAGATCGACATCAACCGTCTGCCGAACAAGCGCGACCTCGACTTCACCGTCAACACGCGCAACTGCCGGATCGACGGTTTTGCCAACCGCTATCGCTGCCACCAGCAGATCCGCCGCGCCGGCGACGATCGCAAGAAGGCGGAGATCATCTTCTACGTGACGGTCAACTGACCTGGATTCGCTTCGATACGATCGAAATTGAAAGGGCCGCTCCCCCCGAGCGGCCCTTTCTTATTTGTGCCTCAGACTGTGGATGAGGCACGCGTCAAACGGGATACTGTTCCGGCGAGATGCCGCTTTCGGTCAGGAACTTGCGGAACTGAACCACTTCGTCCTTCGGCAAGTCGTGCGCGACGTGATGGAACAGATGCGTCTTGCCGTTGAGCGTCACGGCGATGCGGCTGCCGTTGCGGTTCTCGATTTCGGCACCGAGTTCCTTCAGAACCGATTCCACGTCCTTCAGCGAGATGTTGGCGCTGATCGGATGGGCGAAGAGTGCGTGGAGAATTTTGCGATGGTGATGGTTCACCGGGGGCTCCCTTGTCTGAGGTTTGGAAAAGCGTAACAACGCCGCCCGGGCCGCTGTTTGACCTTAGTCAACGGGATGTCGTGGAGGCGCGCGGCAAGGCGGCGCGACGGTCAGGCGCGGTCGATACGACCGGCACGAATTGCCTCTCCCGGCGTAGGACGGGGAGAGAGAATTAAGGTTCAAGCGCTGAGCCGTGCTGCATCATCCGAGACTTAAGAAATCAAAAGGGCCGCCCTTGCGAGCGGCCCCCGTGAGATGAAGTTGCGACTTACGGCGGATGATGTGGTCCGCTTGCGAGCTGAATCCTTAGCCCGTCACCAGAAGGCGAACCGGCGACAAATTCAGCGACCGCGACATCGCAGCCTCAGAAATCCCACTCGACATCGGATCACCTCCTTTCAGTTGTTGACGACGCGACGCATATTGCCAGCGTTCGCGGCGATTTCAAGACCGGCATCTGTACGCTTGCTTAATCGTTCCGCGTCGTTGAGGACCTGATCATTCCCGCATCGAGATACAACTCCCCGCCCAGTTCCTTGAACTTCTCGCTCATCTGATCCATGCCCGTTTGCCGCTCCAGGGCAAGCCCGGAGGGAAGTGCGGCCTCCGGATCGACGAGCGTCGATTCCTCCGCGATTTCGACGGCGGCCTCGTTCAACCGCGCCGCGTAGTCGCGGACCTGCTTGGTGATTTCCATGGAGCAGAACTTCGGCCCGCACATCGAGCAGAAGTGGGCGACCTTGTGCGCTTCCTTCGGCAGCGTCTCGTCGTGCATGGCCCGCGCGCTGTCGGGATCGAGCGACAGGTTGAACTGATCCTCCCAGCGGAAATCGAAGCGGGCGCGTGACAGCGCATCGTCGCGCAATTGCGCCGCCGGATGACCCTTGGCGAGGTCGGCGGCATGCGCGGCGATCTTGTAGGTTATGACGCCGGTCTTGACGTCGTCGCGGTTGGGCAGGCCCAGATGCTCCTTCGGCGTGACGTAGCAGAGCATCGCCGTGCCGTACCAGCCGATCATCGCCGCGCCGATGCCCGACGTGATGTGATCGTATCCGGGTGCGATGTCGGTCGTGAGCGGCCCTAGCGTATAGAACGGCGCTTCTCCGCATTCGCGAAGCTGCTTCTCCATGTTGACCCTGATCTTGTGCATCGGTACGTGGCCCGGGCCCTCGATCATCACCTGGCAGCCCTTGGCCCAGGCCACCTTTGTGAGTTCGCCGAGCGTTTCCAATTCGGCAAACTGCGCGCGGTCGTTGGCATCGGCGATCGAGCCCGGCCGCAAGCCGTCGCCGAGCGAGAACGACACGTCATAGGCGTGGCAGATGTCGCAGATGTCCTCGAAGTGCTCGTAGAGAAAGCTCTCCTTGTGGTGGGCGAGGCACCACTTGGCCATGATCGATCCGCCGCGCGACACGATGCCGGTGACCCGGTGCGCGGTGAGCGGCACGTAGCGCAGCCTGACGCCGGCATGGATGGTGAAATAGTCGACGCCCTGTTCGCATTGCTCGATCAGGGTATCGCGATAAAGCTCCCAGGTGAGCTTGACCGGGTCGCCGCCGCATTTTTCCAGCGCCTGATAGATCGGGACCGTGCCGATGGGCACCGGCGCATTACGGATGATCCACTCGCGCGTGGTGTGGATGTTGCGGCCTGTCGACAGGTCCATCACCGTGTCGGCGCCCCAGCGGATCGCCCAGACCATCTTTTCGATTTCTTCCTCGACCGAGGACGAGACGGCCGAGTTGCCGATGTTGGCATTGATCTTCACCAGGAAGTTGCGGCCGATGATCATCGGCTCCAACTCGCCGTGATTGATGTTGGCGGGGATGATGGCACGGCCGCGCGCAATCTCGCCGCGCACGAATTCGGGGGTGACGTGCGTCGGGATTGCGGCGCCGAAGCTCTCGCCGCCGTCGATGGCGGCGGATGCGCGGTCGAGCGCTTGTCTGCGTCCCACGTTCTCGCGATGGGCGACGTAAATCATCTCCTTGGTGATGACGCCGGCGCGGGCGTAGTCGAGTTGGGTCAGAAGCCGCTCCCTCTCCCCCTGGGGAGTGGGCTGGGGTGAGGGGGTTGTTTGCATGGTCGAGCCCATCCCCTCACCCGGCACTCCGTGCCGGCCTCTCCCCAAGGTTAGAGGCGAAGTGTTGGCCCGCATCGGCCTTGGCGAATTCGAGAACACGCGCGCGGCGTGCGCGCCGGAGACGTTGCCGTTGTCCTCTGGCTTCACGGCGCGGCCGTCATAGGTTTCAACGCCGCCGCGTTGGCGCACCCACTGGTTGCGCGGCCGCGGCAAACCCTTGGCGACGTCGATCGCCGCATATGCATCGGTGTAGGGCCCCGATGAGTCATAAACATGTACGACCGGTTCACCGCTCCCGGCACTGAGCGTGATTTCACGCAATGGCACGCGCAGATCGTCATGCCCCTCCGGCGCGGAATAAACCTTTGCCGATCCGCTGATCGGACCGGTGGTGACCCTTGGCACGTCGAGTTCAGCGGGGCGCGTGATCTTGTTCATGGGGTCCTCGAGATGAAGGGCGCGGCGGCGCCGGCGGGCCTCACCGCGGCTTGTGGTCGAGCAGGCGGTAGCCCCTGAGCGTCAGGTAGACGCCGAGCAGGAGCACGAGAAACATCGGCACGACGAGCCGTGGCGGGCTCTCGACGAAGGTGAGCGCCATGGACGCGAGCTGGCGCGGGTACATGATGCGCATCAGGCCGCCGGCGACGGCGAGCCAGCCGAGCGCGGTGACGAGGCCGCGCCAGCTCGCCTCCCAGATATTGTGGGCGCGGACGATGGCGAGACCGGCGACGAGCAGCAGCACGCCCGAGACGAACACGAGCGCCCAGTCATTGGCGATTTGCGCCGCCATCTCCGGCATGCTCTTGCGGTTCATCAGAACCGACGCGGAGATCGCGATCAACACCGGGCCGATCAATCCGGCGATGGTTTCGCTGGTCGATGTTTCTTTGTCTTGGCTCATACGCCGCCTCCAATGCCATGGGTTATCGCGGCCGCGCCGCAAGGCGCAGACGTGATAGCGCAGGCTATGCCCCGCACAAGCGGCGAATGAAGGCGGTATTGACGTGTCCGTCCCTTCGCCGGCATGACCCGGAGCAGGTTCTAAGGGTGCTTGCGATCGATTGCGCAATCTCAGCCGGACGACCGGCGCCCCTCGGTTGACGACATCTGTGCGGCACGCACTCGGCAATTGCAAGGCATCATTTGCGTTGCCGAGGTGCCGCGTGCAGCTTCTCAGGCGACCGGCTAAACGCGACGCTGCCGGTCCCGGATGAGACCGGCAGCACCTATTCGCGCCTAGAGTATTTTCAGGCGAAGTGGAAACCGGTTCGCCTTAGAAAATGCGACAAAACAGAGAGCTAGAGCGCCGATCCGATTCCATCGGATCAAAAAGCGCTCTAGTGGCCATGCCGGGCCATCTGATCGTCGCTCAAGTCCCAATCCTGCCAGAGTTCAAGCGCCGCCAGAACCGTGACGGCGAGACCAATGGCGTAGTGCCAAATGGCGAAGTTCCCATCGGCCGCGAACCCCAGGACAAATGGCGATGCGATAAGCCACAAGCCCATCGCACCGACCGCGTACTCGATGAAGCGGCTCAATGATGCGATTTCATAAAAACCCAGGATCAGCAACAACACGCCGATCACGCCGGCGTTGATCAGGTATCCGGGAACCTCCATTCCGGGAGCAAGCTCCGTGGACTGGCTCCATGTAACCGCCATGAGCCCAATTCCAAGAAATGCGACGGCGAGGTCCTCCCACGACCGATGCGACTTTGGGAGCAGTTTTGAAGACATTATGCGTCCTCCTTCACGTTGGTAGATTTTGCACCATCGAGCGGACGTCATTCATCACCACGTGCGAGCGCCCGATGGTGCCATCCAATTCAGGTGGAGCCACACAACCGCCTTCGCAAGTCCCGCAATCGTGCTCGCGAAAAGTTGCGCATGCCGGGCGGGCCGCAGCGCTCGTCTCACCACTTCATCACGCCGCCATCGCCTCGCGGGCGGAATCGACCCAGGACTTGATTTTTTCAAGGTCCGGCGGGTTGCCGTCGCGCAGAATGCGCTTGCCGTCGCTGGAGGAAGCAAACGTCAGCACATCGGCGGAAAGGTCCACTGGATCGGCATCCGCGATCGCATCGGCCGTGCGATAACCCGCGCCGACCAGCAATTGCGCGTGCGTGCCGCGCAAACCCGGCACGTCGATGACGAGCTGCGCCTGATCCTGCCAGTCGGTCAGCATTTCCGCATCGATGCGGCCGTCGTCGAGGATTTCCGCCATGTCGTGCGGATCCTGGCCGAGGAAATCGGCGACGGTCTTGATGCCGAGATCGGCAAAGAGTTCGGCCATTTTCGGCCCGATGGAGGGTGCCGCCTCCAGATCGTCGCTCTTCGCAAGGTAGCTCTTGCGCGGTTCGGGTGCGGCCCGCTGTTGCGCTTCCTCGCCGAGGTTGCGCGGAGCAGCAGGCGGCGGCGCCTGGACGGGCGGCGGAGCGATGCGCGCCTCAGCCTGCGCTACCGGGGCGGTCACCGCGGCGACTTGCTGCGTTGGCGGCGCTGCGGGCTTCACTGCTACGGCCGGCGCAGACGGAGGCAAGACCGGCGCCACCCCCCCTGCGGCAAGCTTTTGCGCCACGACCGGCACGGACGTCGCTGGCTTGACGGCGGCGGGCAGTGCGCTCACGGCGGGCGCTGGCACCGGCGGCGGCGCTTGCACCGCACGCTCTGGCCCGACGGGCGCAACCGGTACCTTGTCGGCAATGGGCGGCACGGCAATTGAGCGTTCGACGGCCGCGGCCGGTGCGGCAACGACCGGCAGCGGCGGTTGCTGTTTGGCGGGAACAGGGGCGGGCGGGGTGGCAGCGGCTCGCGGCGGCAGGATCGTGCTGACCTGAGGCGCGGGCTTGGCGGCCGCCGGGCTCTCGCCGAGCCGTTTGGCGCGGGCCTTGGCGAGGGCCGCATCCTTCGGCCCCTGCACTTCCGCCGTGTAAAGATCACGGATGGTCCGGTCGTCCTCCGGCAAGCTCGATTCGACTCTTCCGGTCGCTTTCAGCTCGTCGTACATCGCCTGCACGATGCGCCGGTCTTCAGCGTTCGACAGCCGCTTCTCGAGCCACTTCTGCGGTACCTTCAAGGTGGCGATGACGGTGTCGATGGTGAGGCTGACTTCGGGGGCGTCGACGCCCGCTTCTGTGATCGCGCGGTCGAGCATGTTGCCGAAGCCTTCGGCCGCATACATGAGGAGTTCCGACACGATTTTGCGGCCGACGCTGTCGAGCCCGTCTTCGGGCGAGACGGCACCGCGTGTGATGTCATAATGCGCAATGAGCTTCTCGTAGTAGCGGTGCGAGTATTCCGCGCCGTCGCAGACGAATTCCTTGAGCCAGTTGCCGCCTGCGGGAATGGGCGCTTCGAGATCGGCGTAAGCGGCCTCGGCGTCCCGGCGCAGCGCATTGTAGGAGCGGTTGATGCTCCACTCGCAGCCGCGATGAATGGCGTTCTCCGCTTCCGTCTGTCCGGTGTGAAACGGCATGACCGGGTCGGTGTAGTAGTGCGAGAGCACACCGGCGCTGAAGGCCGCCTCTTCCCATTGGCCCGCGCGCAGCGCCGCAACCGTCTTGCCGTACCACTCTGCGGCCTTTTCCGGCGCGCCACCCCAATAGGTGTCGCCGACGTGGAGCACGTGGTTCTTGAAATCCTTGAACGTATCGTCCGGCGCCTTCGAGCCTTGAAGATAACGGCCGACATGCTTCAGAAACACGCGCCGCCAGGCTTCGGCATCGCCGCGGCCCAGATGGTACAGCGCATCGAGCGCCAGCTTGTGATGCGTGCCGTTGGCGTGGGCGGCATAAACGATGCGGAACAGGACGGACATGGGGCGCGGCCTCATCAGAAACTGACGTGTTGCCGCGAACCATAGTGTGAGTCGGGTCCGGGCCTTGAAGGGCGCGGGCGAGCAAAACAACCGCTCATCAACCGTTTTCTGACGGCCCCTGACGCAGCTTTCGCAAAGTCAGATCAATTACTTCGGCCGAAAGTCCGCGTTCGTGCGCGAGCCTGCCGGCAAGATCGGCGCGGCGGCTGAAGGTGATGATGTTGCCGGGCGCGGGTTCGGCCTCGAAGAACCGGCCCAGGACGTCGCTGTTGAGGCCGAGGGCCTGACCGACGCGGGACGCTTCCTCCAAGGCGATGGTATGGGCGGCTTCCATGTAGCCCATGAGCGCCGCAGCGGTATGTGCGCTTCCGAGCGGGCCGGTGCGCTCGACCCTGCCGATCAGTTCCAGCACCGGCAGCGCCGCATCGACGGCATCAGGAAAGCCGCCGGTCAGAACCGTCGCGGTGCCGTTGGCGAGCGCCTGAGGCGTGCCGACGATAGCGGCATCGATGAGCGAGAGACCGCGCATGCCCAGAGTGCCCATCAGCGCCTGGCACTCGCGCGGCGGCCGGATGCCGAAATCGATCAGAGTCGCCCCGGGCGCGATCTCGAGTCCGAGGCCGAGCCTGTCTTGCGAGCCGAGCAGAACCTGACGCAGCCGCGTGGTGTCTTCGATCATCGACAGCACGCAATCGCATTCCATCGCAATGTCGGCCGGTGTCGCAACGTATTCGATGGCTTTGGCCGGCGCACGGCGCTTGGCGCCTCTAAGGGTATGCACCAGGACACGGCGTCCACCGCCCGCCAGCCGGATGGTCATCTGCTCGTCTACGGCGTCGTCTAACAGGAGGCCTATCGGCTTTGCGAGTGTCACAGGCTTGCGCATTCCATTGGCAGGGAAGCGCATTCTGGAGGCGGTCGACCGCGACAGCAAGGCGATTTTGGAACGCGATGATGATCGCCAGTCCGCCCGCGGGGTGGGGCGGACTGGCGTTCGCGGCCAACCGGCGGAGGAATTGCCGCCTACCAGCCGAAACGCAGACCGGCATGTCCGGCCCAACCGCTGCTCCCACTCGTCGAAACGGCCGCGCCGGCAAATCCGGCGACGCTCTTGTCGATGCGGACGATGCCGTTCACACCAACCGCCGTTTCGCCGCCGCCGGAAAAGCCCAGACCGCCGCTCAACGCAAAGTTCTCGCCGTTCTCCAGCCACGCCGGAAGAGACATCGCGGCGTTGACGGCGAGGGCTTCGTCCATGTTGAAGTCCTGGCCGTCGATACCGTCACGGCCGTCCTTGCCGGCAACGCCCTGATCACCTTTGTCGCCTTTTTCACCCTTGGCGCCGGTCGCGCCCGTTGCGCCCGTGGCCCCCGTTGCGCCCGTGGCCCCGGTTGCGCCTGTGGCTCCGGTTGCGCCTGTGGCTCCGGTCGCCCCAGTGGCTCCGTTCGCCCCAGGGGCGCCAGTTGCACCCGTTGCCCCTGTTGCTCCGGTTGCACCTGTTGCCCCGGTAGCTCCGGTCGCCCCCACGGGACCTTGAGGTCCGGCAGGGCCTTGCGGACCGGCGGGGCCCTGTGGACCGGCCGGCCCTTGCGCGCCTTGGCAATTGGTCAAATTGAGATTGATATCGTAGGTCTGTGTGAACGGGTCGCCGGGATTGGTGGTTGTGCTGATCGACGTCGATGGGCCGCGCACGTGACCACTGGTATCGGTCGCGGTCCAGGTTCCGCAGCCGGTCGTGCTCCAATTCGGAATGTTGTCAGCCAGCGCGCCGGGTGACGCGATCGCAAGCCCCATGATGAACGTGGCGGCACCAGCGGCACCGCACGCTTTCGAATGAACCCGGCGGTGTGCCGCGCTTGTCAAGGTACGCATTACTCGAACTCCCCAAACCAACGTCGCAACTCAGTTGGGACAAAGATCCCCTCTCGCCGGGTGCACGCGCACCGGCGTTTCGGGCTTGCCTGGGCCCGCATTTCATCGCTGTGTGTTGTGTCTTCCCGCTGTGATGGCCGTGGTTGCGGCCGTTTACATAGTGTCTGCTTCCGGCGTCAAACGCGGCTGCCGGTGGCCGCAAATGTTAAATTCCCGATCTTGAAGCAAGGCGCCGCGCGGCCATTATCTGCGATGTCAATATTCGCCATGTGTATATGCCAATTTGTCGGTGGAAAACCTGTGGATAGAAATAGGTGTGACCCATCAGCTACTTAAATCAGATCTCCGGCACAACCTGTGATTGATTTCATCGAAATTTGTGTGTCGCATAGGCAACATAAGAGTATAGATTTGCAAAGAGGCCGGATTTTCGTCGCGGAATGTCAACGCGATGCGCGCCGTGAAAGCCCAATTCGGGTGAGATTATGCAGATTGCTGATCAAGGTGTGACTCTGACCGTTCGCGAAGTTGAATGTCTGGATGCGCTCGCTGAAGGTTTGAACAGCCTGGGCATTGCCAGAAAACTCAACATATCGGTGCCGACGGTCATGATGCACATCACCAACGCACGCAAGAAGCTGCACGCGAAAACGCGTGAGCACGCAATCGCCATCGCATTGCGCAGCGGCCTGCTGAAGTAGGTAAGCCGATCGCGCTCGTCATCGCCCTTCGCGCCACCAGGCGAGCGCCATCAGCGCGAGCAGTGCCGACAAGGCGATGAGCCCGGTGAACATCGGCGTCAGCTTGACGCCGCGTGTCAGGAACGCTTCGCGATCCTTGAGGCCCATCCAGCCCGAGCCCGCATGCACTTTGACGTTCGACATCATCGAGATGCGCGGCACCTCGACGGCCGATGCGCCTGCCAGCAGCGATTGCGGCGTGGTCCAGTAGACGCCGCCGCCGGTCGCGTCCGCAATCGGCTTCATTCGCGTCTCTGTCGCCACGACCTCGCTCATCTCGCGAGGGTCTTCGACACCGGCGTTGGCGACGGCCGTGATGAGGCCGAACGGTCCAGCGGTCTCTGCCTTGTAAAGGCCGGGGCGTTTGACATCGATGGTCTGGCGCCAGATGCCGGGTTCGCTCGACGTCAATTGGACGTCCGTGGTCTCGCCTCCGGGGCCAAGCACCTTCACCGCACCGACCTTGTCTTCCATCGAATGGCGTTCGAGCGTCAGTTTCAGACCGCGCGCGGTGGCAATCAGACGTTCCTCTTCGAGATCCGGCTCCTTCATCAGCCAGTGCGACAGGCGGCGCAACAGATCGGTGTGCGGGCCACCGCCTTCATAGCCCCGCGCCCACAGCCACGCATGATCGGAAGTCAGCAGCGCCACGCGGCCCTTGCCCTTGCGGTTGAGGATCAACAGGGGCTTGTCCTCCGCGCCTGTCATGACCACACGCCCACTTTCGGGCCGCACTTCAGCCTGACGGAACCAGCGGCCCCACGCCGGCTGAGAGGCTGCCGGCTGAGAGCTACCGGCCGAACCGCCCGCATCGGCAACCTGCCCGAGGTTTGATCCCGGCAGACCTTTCGTCACCGGATGCTTCTGGCCGTCGGCGCTCACCTTGGCCTTGAACGGCGCTTCGATCACGCGTCCCGTTGGCACGCCGGGTAGAACCGGCGCCAGCGGCGTGCGGTAGATCGAGAAGTTCTTCGCATAGTCATCGCCGGCAGCGACCAGCAGCGCGCCGCCGTGCTGATCGACGTAGCGGGCGATGTTGTCATAGTACAAGAGTTGCAGGATGCCCTTGTGCTCGTAGCGGTCGAAGATGATGAGATCGAATTCCTTGATCTTCTCCGAGAACAGTTCGCGGGTCGGAAAAGCGATGAGCGAGAGCTGATTGATCGGCGTGCCGTCCTGCTTCTCCGGCGGCCGCAGAATGGTGAAGTGAACGAGATCGACCGCGGCATCGGACTTGAGCAGATTGCGCCAGGTGCGTTCGCCCGCGTGCGGTTCGCCCGAGACCAGGAGGACGCGCAGATTCTCGCGCACGCCTTCCGCGGCGATGACGACGCGGTTGTTGGCGGGGGTGAGTTCCTCAGGTGCCGGTTCCAGTTCGATCTCGACGATGTTCTGGCCCGTATGCGGGAACGGCATGTCGATCTTGACCGGCTTGCCGATTTCGGTGCGCACGGTTTCGTCCTCGCGGCCCTCGCGCCGGACTTTCAACGTCACAGGCCCCGGCGCGGCCGGCGCCTTGCCATTCTCGCGCACGGCGATCTCGATCGGCCGCGTTTGACCGACGAGCCCATAGCGTGGCGCTTCGATGGTTTCGATGCGGCGGTCGAACTCGCCGGGTTTGCCGGTAAGCAGCGTGTGCACAGGCGCATCGAAGCCGAGCGCCTGGGCGGTCTTGGGCACGTCATGCACCTGTCCGTCGGTGGTGAAAATGACACCGGCGATGCGGTCGGGCGGCGTGTCGGCAAGTGCGGAGTTCAAATCGGCAAAGAGGTTGGTGCCGGCCGGCGCGTCGGCGCTGGGCTTGGCGCCCGTCACCCACTTGACCGTGAGGTTGGGGATTTTACCGAGCTTGGCTTCGAGATCGGCGCGGATGGCGGCGGTCTGTTCGGGACGCTTGGCGAGTTGCTGGCTGGTGCTGTCGTCGACAACGACGATGGCGACGTTGGCGAGACTTTCGCGTTCCTCCTGCCGCAGTGTCGGATTGAGCAAGGCTGCGATGAGGGCGGCGAGCGCCGCAAGCCGCAACAGCGCGCCGCGCGCGCCGCGAAACAGCAGCACCGCGACGAGCAGAAGCGCGGCAACCGCCAGCACCCAAAGAATGGGTCCCGGCAGCATCGGCGCGAAATCGACGGACCAGTTCATGTCAATCGCACCTCACTGGCCCAGCCGTTCGAGCAGCGCCGGCACGTGCACCTGATCGGCTTTGTAATTGCCGGTCAGCGCGTGCATGACGATGTTGACGCCGGAGCGGAACGCCATCTCGCGCTGGACTTCGCCGCCGGGGACGACCGGATAGAGCGGCCGGCCGCGGTCATCGAGCGCCCAGGCGGCCGCCAGATCGTTGGACGTGATCATGATCGAGGTGACGCCGTCCGACACGCGGCCGCGATGGGTTTCGTTCGCGGTATCGGAAATCGCTTCGACCCACAGCTGGCCGCCATCCCAGCGGCCGGGGAAGGAGCGCAAGAGATAGAACGATTTGGTGACGACGTGGTTCTCCGGCACCGGTTCGAGGCGCGGCACGTCGAGCTTGGCGAGCAGCCGCTGAAGGGCCATGCCGCCCTTGCCAGCAACTGGAAGCGTCATGCCGCCGCCCTGGCCGTAGTCGCGGGTGTCGAACACGATGAGGCCGCCCTGTTTCATGTAGGCGTCGATCTTGCCGATCGTGGCGTCGGGCAGCGCCTCGGCGGTTTCGATCACCGGCCAATACAGAATGGGGAAGAAGGCGATTTCGTCTTTCAGGATATCGACGCCGATCGGATCGCCGGGTTCAACGGCCGTCCGCGTCGCCAAAACCTTGGCAAGACCGGTCAGACCCAGCCGGCTGGTCTCGTCCGTCTGCCGCTCGCCGCTCAGTACGTAACCGAACGAGACTTTGGCGGTGGCGTTGACAGGCCGGTTTTCCGGCGTATCGGGCAGAGGCTGACGCACCGTGCGTTCGTCTTCGAGCCCGAACGGCGTGCCGTATGGAAAGCCGCGATCCGGCGTGATGAACCGGCGGGATGGTGCGCCATCGAGCGTCTGCGCTTGCTGGCCCGGCAGCGCTGGCGGCTGCTCGCCGGCTCGTGCATCGGCGCTTGAAACGAGGAAGCCGGCCATCGCAACAGCCGCAACGGCCGCCGCGGCTTTGCCGGCCGCGTGGCGGCGCAGAATGCCGCTCAAGCCCCCGGCCTGAAGCGCAAGGATGGCGATGATGTCGGCAAACAGCAGCGCCAATGCCGCCGCGATCATCCAAGGCTTCAGCGGCGTGCTGGTGGCATTGTCGTATGAGAGATGCGCGATCTGTGACGGCAGCCCGGCGATCGGTGCCAGTTCACTCTTGGCGTTCAGAACGTTCAAGGCGCGTGGGCTTGCGCCCTGGCCATAGTAGCCGGGCGGATGGACCGGGCCAGGTACAGCCTTCATCAGGTCGCTGGCCTTGATCGGTTCTGCGGTCGGCGGCGGCGGCTTCAAGGCGCCGAAGCCGTCCAGCGTGCGCAGCGGCGGCAGCATGTTCCGGGCATCCATCGGCACGTCGCCAGACGCTGCAGTGGCATCTTCTCCGCCACCGCTTGCGCCCACCTGTCCCATGGTCGACAGCCGGCGCAGCATATCGACGAACAGGCCCGACATCGGCAGATTCGACCAATCGGAATTGGCGGTGACGTGAAACAGAACGAGCTTGCCTTCGCCGCGCCTGGTGGCGGTGACGAGGGGCGTACCATCTTTCAGGCGTGCCCAGATCTCGACTTCCGGCGACAGGCGCGAAGGATCGGCCAACACCTGCCGGTTGACCGACACGTCACTTGGAATCGTCAGGCCGGCAAATGGGCTCGTCTCGTCGAAGGCGGCCAGCGGCTGCGGCGTCGACCACGACAGCGCGCCGCCGAGCGAGCGGCCGCCGGCGCGCAGCGGCACGGGCAGCAGTTCGTCTCCGGATTTTTCCAGACGCGGACCGGCAAAGCGCACCAGGACGCCGCCCTTCTTGACGAACGCGTCGACCTGCTTTTCGGCTTCGCCCGCAATCGTGCCGATGTCGGCCAGCATCAGCACCGACACGTTCTGTTTCAGAACCGTGGTGAGGCCTTGGACCAGATTGGAATCCTTGGAGACGGCGAGTTCGGCATACGGCTGCAGCGCCTTCTGCACATAGTAGAGCGGGGCGAGCAGTGGTTGCGCCTGCTCGCGGCTTTCACCCGAGATGAGGCCGGCGCGATGCCATTGGGTCGAAGCGTCGATGAGACTTACGGCGCCCGCCGAGCGTTCGGTAGTGATCTCCAGCCGCGCTACCTGATTGCGCAGCTCCATCGGCAGATCGAAGCGGACGGTTGCGGACTTCGCGCCGCTGGCGAGCCTGAAGGGTGTTTCGCTGATCCGCTCGCCACGGCTTGAGAAAGCAAACACGCTGCCTTCCCGCACCGGACCGCCGGGCGAGAGGATCTTGGCTTCGAGGGCGCCTTTTTCACCGAGCGCGGCGACAAGGCCGAGCGCTTCCTTGCCGTTGGTTTCGTCGATCACCGCCACGGCGCCACCGGCGGCGAGACGTTGAAAGGCTTCGGCCGTCGCAACGGCGTCACCGTTATGGTCGACGCCGTCGTGCAGCCAGACGATGCTGGCCAGCGAGACAGCTCCGGCCTTGAGTGCGCGTTCGACGTCAGCCACGGCCGAGGCGCGATCGGGCGCGAACGGCTGCGGGACCAGCGCCGCTGCGGTCTTGCGCGCATCCGCGGGCGCTTCGATCTTAGCGGCGACGCTTTTGGGCGGCAGCGCCGATGGCACCACGATCACCGGCCGCTGCTGACTTTCGGCATCGGTGATGAGACGGTCGATCATGCTCTGCCGGTCGGCCCAGTGGGCGGCGGCCGGCCAGCCGTTGTCGATGACGATGGCGAGGGGACCTTCGCCTTTGACAGCCGTCGCCTTCGATGGGTTGAGCACCGGTTCGGCCAGAGCCAGGATGACGAGAGTGGCGGCGAGCAAGCGGATGAGCGTCAGCCACCACGGCGTTTTCTCGGCCGTCTTCTCCTTGCTCTCGATGCCGACCAGAATGCGCGTCGGCGGAAACTCCACCTGCGTCGGCCGCGGCGGCACGGCGCGCAGCAGCCAATAGATGACCGGCAGCGTCAGCAGCGCGGCGAGCAGCCAGGGATTGAGGAAGGCCAGCGGCCCGAGCGTCATAGTGCGCCCTCCACATCGGCCGATCCCTTGGTGTTCCAGCGATAGCCGCCCGGCGATCCCTGCAGGCGCATCAATAGCGACAACAGCGGCTCGGACGCCGGCCGGTCGGTGTGGTGGACCATGAAGGTCCAGCCGTAGCGGTGCGCGAGTTCGGCAACTTCAGCGCGGTGGGCGTGAAGCCGCCGGCGATATTCCTCGCGGATGTTTTCAACCCGGTCCGTCACCCAGCGTTCCCGGCCAGACGAACTCAAAAATTCGGTGCGGCCGGTATAGGGAAGGGTTTCTTCTGCCGGGTCGAGCACCTGGATCATGTGGCCGTCGGCGCCGTTACTGGCGAGCATTTCGAAACGCTCGCGGATCGCATCGATGGGCGCCAGAAAATCGCTGAACAGCAAAAGACCCGAAAACCGGTTGAGCGCGATCTTGGGAGGCCGGCTTTTTTTGACGGCCGGCGTTTCGGCGCTGGCGACGATGGTCTCGGCAATGCGGATGGCGGCGCGGCGGCTGGCGCTCGGCTGTGTCAGGCCGAGCAGCGCGACACGCTCGCCGCCGCGGACCAGAAGTTCCGCCGCGGCCAGCATCAATACAAGCACGCGATCGCGTTTTGAGACCGGCGCGAGATGGCTCTTGAAGCCCATTGACGAGGAGATGTCGGGCCACAGATAGATCGTGTGTGCGGCTTCCCACTCACGTTCGCGCACGTAGACGTGGTGCGAGCTTGCCGACCGGCGCCAGTCGATCAGTTGCGCGCCTTCGCCCTGCTGATACTGGCGGAACTGCCAGAACGTCTCGCCCGGGCCGGCGCGGCGGCGGCCGTGGATACCATGCGCAACGGTCGCGGAGATGCGATCGGCTTCCATCAGCAGTTCCGGCATGCGGTCGACGAGCGACACGGCTTCGCGTTCGAGCGACAGCACGCGGCGCCTGTCCGCTGCGGCGCCCTTCTGTTGGCCGGTGCTGGCCGCCATATCGCTTACCCCACTGCCTCGGCGAGCCGGGCGATGATCCGGGGCAGTTCCTCGCCTTCGGCGCGGGCGGCGAACGACAGCGCCATGCGGTGCTTGAGGACCGGCTCGGCGAGCGCGACGACGTCGTCGACCGACGGTGCAAGCCGGCCGTCGATCAACGCCTTGGCGCGCACCGCAAGCATCAGCGCCTGACTGGCGCGGGGACCCGGACCCCAGGCGACGAACTTGTCTGTCTCGACGTTGGCGCCGGTGCCGGGCCGCGCCGAACGCACGAGCTTTAAAATCGCTTCGACGACCTTGTCGGGCACGGGGATCTGGCGCACCAGGCGCTGGGTTGCCATCAACTCCTGCGCGGAGAGCACGGTCTCGAGCTTGGCGGCGTCGGTGCCTGTCGTGGCGTAGAGCATTTTGCGTTCCGACACGAGGTCGGGATAATCGACGTCGATCTGCAGAAGGAAGCGGTCGAGCTGCGCTTCGGGCAGCGGATAAGTGCCTTCCTGTTCGAGCGGGTTCTGGGTTGCGAGCACGTGGAACGGCTGCGGCACGTCATGGCGCTGGCCGGCAACCGTCACATGATGCTCCTGCATCGCCTGCAACAGCGCCGATTGGGTCTTGGGCGAAGCGCGGTTGATTTCGTCGGCCATCAGAAGCTGGGTGAATATCGGCCCCTTGATGAAGCGGAACGAGCGGGCCCGGCCCGGCTCGTCTTCCAGCACTTCCGAGCCGATGATGTCGGAAGGCATGAGGTCGGGCGTGAACTGGATGCGCTTGGCGTCGAGCCCCAAAACCTTGCCGAGCGTATCGACCAGCAGCGTCTTGGCGAGGCCCGGCACGCCGATCAAAAGCGCGTGGCCCCCCGACAGCAGCGTCACCAGGGTGCGTTCGATCACGACATCCTGGCCGAAGATGACAGAGGCGGCCGCCTTGTGGGCCTTTTGCACGCGTTCCGCCGCGGCTTCGAGCCGGGGAACGATGTCGGTCGTCGTTTCGAGCACGGTGCTCATTCCGGCTAAGCCCTTTTTTGCTTCTAGTTCCGCACGTTAAACCAGCCGGCGCGGCATGGCCCGCTACGGCTCCTTTGGGCCAGACGATCCTGCCCGGGGCCCGGAGGGTCAAGTGAATGTTACGTTAGGTTCAAGGGGCGGGGACAAGTGCCGCGCGCCGCCGTTGCCGATCTCAATTGGCGGGAAGACGCATGGAAATTTGCCGCCCGATTGCTTAAGACGCGGGGGGCACTGCCTGAACTGCGGCCTTGTGCGGCCGTTGCCAGGGTGGTGTCAGCCAGAACCTATTACCGATTGCCCGATGACGGTTGAACCCAAAGCGATTTCCACTCCCACGCCGCGCCCCGATCTGACCGGCGTCTCGGGCCTCGAAGCGCTGATCCGGTCGGCGGGCGAAGCGGCCGGGCCGCGTCCGGTCGACAAATGGAACCCGCCCTATTGCGGCGACATCGGGATGTCGATCCGCAAGGATGGGATATGGCTGTATCAAGGCAGCCCCATCGGCCGGCCAGCACTCGTCAAATTGTTTGCGAGCATTCTGCGCAAGGACGACGACGGCAAACATTACCTCGTCACGCCGGTCGAGAAGATCGATGTCGCGGTCGAGGATGCGCCGCTGCTGGCCGTCGACATGGCGGTGACCGGCGAGGGCGAAGCCCAGACACTCACCTTCCGCACCAACACCGACGACATCGTCAGCGTCGGCCAAGCCAACCCGATGCGGTTCGTGCGCCAGGACCCGGCCGGGGGCATGAAGCCGTATGTCCGCGTCCGCGGCCGGATCGAAGCGCTCGTCACCCGCGCCGTGTATGCCGACCTCGTGATGCACGCCTGCTCCGGCGAGCGGCTTGGCTCGCTCGGCGTGTGGTCCGGCGGCCTGTTCTGGGAAATGGGCTGAGTCGTTGGCCCGCGGCGGCGCAGCGGCTTTCGCCTGAGCTTTTGCAGATCCGGCCCCGGCAGTTGAGGGATGTCAACGACCGTCGGGGCGTGGCCTGACACGGTTTCACCGAATGATGCCGGCCTTACCCTGTGCCGCCGTATCGGGGCCGGAGGCTCAAGCGCGCATCGTGTCTCTGGCCGCATCCAACTGTGTCTCGCGGAGATCCAATCATGATCAGTCATTCCAAATTCCATCCCAAATTCCATCGTCGCGCGGCGCTTATCGCCGCTGCCGGCGCCCTGACGATGACCGGCTTTTTTCTGAGCGCATCGACACCGGCGGAGGCGCGCCGCTGCACCTTCGTCACCACCCATTGGGGCAATGTCGCGAAGGCGAAGTGGAAGGCGCGGGAGAACGCGATTGCCGGCATCGGCTGGAAGGTCAACGTTCTGCTCGATGCCCGGCCCATCGGCCCCGTCCGCATCACCTCGTGCAAGCGGCGCGCGAACGGCAAGTGGCAATGTCGTGCCTCGCAGAAGGTGAATCGCTGCTAGCGCTGCAAACCGGCGCGCAGCCGCCGCACCACAACAGCCGACGGACGAGAGATACGCGGCCGCCGATGCGGTCGCGCACTTTTTTGTTTGTTCATGCGTCCACGCGGCCGGGGCGCGATCGTTACACGGCAATGATAGCGCGCGACTATCGATTTGGGAGCGAGCCGGTATTTCAAGAACGGGCGCGGCATCTCCATAACGGTGGGCAAGGAAGCGCTGAGATCGAAACGCTGATCCAGCCATCCGAGTTTGAACCTCAACCTCGTTCAGGAGCCCCCCCATGAAGTCGCTCATTCTTGCTACCGCCGTCGCTTTGACCTCGCTTGCCGGCGTTGCCAACGCCACGCCCATCGATCCCAACTACTTCGCCGTGCATGGCGCCTACAATCAGAACGGCTACGGCCGCTGATCCGCACATTCGAAATACGCAGCACCGGCGGCGAATTCCGCTGGTGCCGCGCCTGAGTTGACGCCAGCCGCCGCAGGTTCCCTCCCGCCTGCGGCGGCTCTCTTTTGTTTGTCGCTTCCGACTCCCGTTCCGGGAGCCGGCCGGAAGCGACGGAGTGTCATTCCCACGCGCCATTTGGCCGGCTCCGCGTAAGCGGAGCCGGATGGCGCATACAAAGAGTGCAGACCGGCCGCGAGGCCGCGCTGTGATCTTCAGCAAAAGTGCGAACTCGGAGCCGGTCCGCGCAACGTTTGCCGGGCTTAGACGCCGCCACTTTCGCCAGTGGGCTGCTCCACACGACGGGAATCTCACCCCATCGCGGACGGCGGTTTCCCGTGACTGAGCGCATACGTTACTGCGCTCAGTCAGCGTTGCACCGCCCCGGCCGGTTCGGGCGTCCCCGTACCGAGCCTCTTTGCGAGGCGGATGCGGGCAGTATGTGGGCGGGCTGAAGGGCGGGGATAAGTTTTCTCAAAAAAAATGGAGGCGTCTGTGCGCTGCTCCGGCATCCGGCACTTTTCCCTCTCCCCGTCCTTGCGGGGAGAGGGTTAGGGTGAGGGGCGGCAACGGGCCAGGCTCCACGGCCACTGGCCGCTTGCACTCAACCTTTGGTTAATGCAGTAATGAGGTGGGCTGAATTATGTAGCGTGTGGGGCGTACAATGGAGTGTGGGGGCAACGATACCACGTGCCAGATTGCGACTTGGTTGACTGAAAATGAGTTCATTGCGGGTTTCGTAGCCGAGAAATTAGCCTCGCTTGGTGCCTCAACTACAGAAACGCTAAAGAGTATTTTCCTGTTCTTCAAAGAATACTCTCAAAGCATCATCGGCGCATTCGGCGTCACTTTTGGTGCTTGGAGGTGGTGGACCTATCGCGAGCGAATTCTGCACGAGCGGTTGAAGTCGTACATTAGCGAGAGTGACCGGCGTCTTTCGGATGCCGAGCGAGCTCTTATCGGGGCAATTCGCAGACCAGGTCCGACATATCCGGTGTCTTTGCCCTTGTACGCGAGTAACGAGCTGCGATCTGTTTTGCGTGAGCGAAACTGGGACAGAACTGCATATGCGCTAACAGTAGAGTCCAGCGCCGACAGCCAGCTACGAGATGCGATTGGCAAATTAGAACGGCAGATTCTGTCGGCGCGGCAGTCCATCTCGTCTCTACATCGTCAATCCGCTTCAGCTCATCTTGTTCGTGGCGTGATCGCGGCTTCAGGTGCCAAGCGATCCAGATATGGTGATGCCAAGGATGTCGATGCGCTCGAGCTATTTCGATCTGCTTTGCGCCTCGATGAGCGAAACGCCTTCGCGAGAGAATTGGAAGCGCTTCAGCTGAAAAAGCTTGGTCATTATAACCAAGCGCTCAATAGCTTTATCATGCTGGAACAGTTGGCCGAACAAATTCCGGAAGAACGCGACCGAACGATCTTGATCGCGAGAGCGAAGCGGTATCGCGCTGAGATTTTACAGTTCATGAATTCTGCTGTCGACGGGAGCGGTATTAGGACTTTTCAAGGCGCAACGTCGGCGAATGGGCTCCTAAGTCAGAATGTGCCGAACAGTGCGCTTTCGATGAGAATTGCTGCCGAACCGTTTCAGGGTTGGGACCTCTTGGAACATGGAGATACGTTCTATGTCGCGGCCTTTGTGAGTCACAATTTGAGCTTCAGCGTTATGCGAACGACCCACCTTGACGGAGCTCATCGAGCGTACAGCAGTCTGAGCAATCAACCTTATTTCAGGACGTTACTCAAAGGTCGCCGCTACTGGCGCCTCCGTACTTTGGCGAGCGAAGGAAAGAAGCGTGTTGAGCGCGCGCAGAGAGAGTTGGTGTTTGACCACGAATGGCTAGGCGAGTAGCCGGAGTAGCAGGCCACCACCGAATGCAACCGTCGATGCTACTGTGGCGTTTAACATACTTTTGAGGGTTGTCGTACTTGCAAGGGTCGAAAGGCCCATGTTCTCGACGCGAAGGTAGAGTACATCGTACTTCGCGCGCGACGCAGCTGCCAGAGCCACCGCACAGATCGCGATGACCCACGGCCCCATACCAGCCAGACCAGCGAGAGACGCCCCTAGAAGGGCGAGAAATCCGATCATGCAGCGTGTGTCCGATCGAGCACGACGCGCACAGACACGGCCCAGTTGAACTGAGTGACCGATTCGGGTGCTGATGAAAACGATCCCATCAAATACAAATGGGGATGGTTTCCAGAATGGCAATATTATGAGTAGGTTGCGCCTCTGTCTCGCTTTTTGCAGCAGCAACGCGACTTTTGCCGCCTGCGCGATGCCGTGCTTACACTTTATGTACGATTTATTTTGGATCGTGCATGAAGATGTCCGCACATCTGCTTTCCGGCCGCGTCTACTTTCAGCCCCCCTCACCGCCACCTATTCACCAGCCGCAGCGCCAGCCACGCTCCCAGCAGTATGAAAAGCATCATGGCGGCGGAGGTGATGTAGAGCAGGGGGTGGCGCGTTGCGGCGAGCGATCCTTGCAGGTCGATGAGGGGCGCGATCAGTCCCATGAAAAGGTCCATGAGCGTGCCGCCCGCCAGACCCGCGACGATGGCGCCGGCGAGCGCGGTCAGGATGCTGACGATCCAGCCCAGCACGCCGCGCCTCATCGACCATGCCTCGTAGATGCCGGCCGCGAGCGCGGCGGCGAGGAAGACCATCGCCAGCGTCATCGGCCCGCCGACGCTCGACAAAGGAACCGCGCCGGAGAATTGGATCAGAACGATCGCGATCACGGCGATCAGCGTGATGATCTTCATGGCGCCGGTCCTTCAATATGAGTTAAAAAATTCGTGTTACATTACTCCGCCGCTGCTTTCTTCGCAGGGCCTGTTTTGACCGGCCTCCTCACCAGAAGCTCGCGCAGGTACTTGCCGGTGTAGCTTTCCTTGACCTTGGCCACGTCCTCGGGCGTGCCCTCGGCGACAATGCGCCCGCCGCCGTCGCCGCCTTCGGGGCCCAGATCGATGATCCAGTCGGCGGTTTTGATCACTTCCAGGTTGTGCTCGATGACGACGACCGTGTTACCGGCGTCGGCCAGTTCGTGCAGCACTTCGAGCAGCTTCGCCACGTCGTGGAAATGCAGGCCCGTGGTCGGCTCATCCAGAATGTAGAGTGTGCGGCCGGTGGCGCGGCGCGAGAGTTCCTTCGACAATTTGATGCGCTGGGCTTCCCCGCCCGACAGTGTCGTCGCCTGCTGGCCGATGTGGATGTAGCCGAGCCCGACACGGGCGAGCGTCTCGAGCTTGTCGCGGATCGAGGGCACGGCCTTGAAGAAGTCGGCGCCTTCCTCCACCGTCATGTCGAGGATGTCGGCGATCGACTTGTCCTTGAAGGTGACCTGCAGGGTCTCGCGGTTGTAGCGCTTGCCCTTGCATTCCTCGCACGTCACGTAGACGTCGGGCAGGAAGTGCATCTCGATTTTCAGGACGCCGTCGCCCTGGCACTTCTCGCACCGGCCGCCCTTGACATTGAAGGAGAAGCGGCCGGGCTCATAGCCGCGCGTTTTGGATTCCGGCAGCCCCGCGAACCACTCGCGGATCGGCGTGAAGGCCCCCGTGTAGGTCGCCGGGTTGGATCGCGGCGTGCGGCCGATCGGCGACTGGTCGATGTCGATGATCTTGTCGAAGTTCTCGATCCCGGTGATCTTGTCGTGCTCGCCGGGATGATCTTTGGCGTTGCTCAACTTGCGCGCCACCGCCTTGAACAGCGTGTCGATCAGCAGCGAGGACTTGCCGCCGCCCGAGACGCCGGTGATGCAGGTGAACAGCCCGACCGGGATCGATGCGGTGACGTTCTGCAGATTGTTCGACCGCGCGCCGTAGACGGTCAGCGCCTTTTCCGGATCGCGCGGACGGCGGTTGCGCGGCACCGATACCTGGCGGCGGCCGGCCAGATAATCGCCGGTGATGCTTTTCGGGTTCGCCATGATATCGGCGGGCGTGCCTTGGGCGATGATCTCGCCGCCGTGGATGCCGGCGCCGGGGCCGATGTCGACCACGTAGTCGGCGGTCATGATCGCGTCTTCGTCGTGCTCGACCACGATCACCGTGTTGCCGATGTTGCGCAGGTGTTTCAGCGTTTCGAGCAGGCGGTCGTTGTCGCGCTGATGCAGGCCGATGGAGGGCTCATCCAGCACGTACAGCACGCCCGTCAGACCCGAGCCGATCTGCGAGGCCAAGCGGATGCGCTGCGATTCCCCGCCCGACAGCGTTCCGGACGAGCGCGACAGCGTCAGGTACTCAAGGCCGACGTCGTTTAAGAATTTCAGCCGGTCGCGGATCTCTTTCAGAATCCGGGTGGCGATTTCGGTCTGCTGTTTTGTGAAGGCTTTCGGGATGTCGGCGAACCACTGGTTGGCGGCCTTGATGGAGAGATCGCCGACCTCGCCGATGTGTTTGCCGCCGATTTTCACCGCGAGCGCCTGCGGCTTCAAGCGATAGCCGCCGCAGGCATCGCAGGGATGCGCCGCCTGATAGCGCGAAAGCTCTTCGCGCACCCAGTCGCTGTCGGTTTCCTTCCAGCGCCGCTCGATGTTGCCGATGACGCCCTCGAACGGTTTTTCCGTCGAGTAATTGCGGCTGCCGTCCCAGTAGGTGAAAGTCACGTCTTCGTCGCCTGAACCGAACAGGATGGCGAGTTGTACGTGTTTGGGCAGCCGCTCCCACGGCGTCTTCATCGACACCTTGTAGTGCTTGGCGAGGCTTTCCAGCGTCTGCTCGTAGTAGGGCGAGGTGACGCCGGTTTTAGCCCATGGATAGATGGCGCCGCCCGCGAGCGACAGCGATCCGTCGGGCACCACGAGGTCAGGTTCGAAGCGCAATTCGGAGCCGAGCCCATCGCAGGTCGGGCAGGCGCCGGCGGGCGCATTGAACGAGAACAGGCGCGGCTCGATCTCGTCGATGGTGAAGCCGGATACGGGGCAGGCGAAGCGGGCGGAAAACGTGATGCGTTCGTGCGTTTCGTTTTTGTTTTTGAGGACGTCCTTGTCCTCATCAGCGCGCGGCGGCCGGCTCGACGAAGGAGAGTCGCCGCGCGCAACCGAAAGAGGCTTATCGACGAATTCGGCAATCGCCAAACCGTCCGACAGCTTCAACGCCTGCTCGAAACTATCCGCCAGCCGTGTGCCGAGATCCTTTTTGACGACGATGCGGTCGACGACGACGTCGATGTCGTGCTTGAATTTCTTGTCGAGCTTGGGCGCCTCGCCGATGTCATAGACCGTGCCGTTGACCTTGAGGCGCTGATAGCCCTTCTTCTGCCACTCGGCGATTTCCTTGCGGTACTCGCCCTTCCTGCCGCGCACGACGGGCGAGAGCAGGAGGAGGCGCGTCCCTTCCGGCAGCGCCAGCACGCGGTCGACCATCTGCGACACGGTCTGGCTTTCGATGGGAAGACCGGTGGCGGGCGAATAGGGCACGCCGACGCGGGCGAACAAGAGGCGCAGGTAGTCGTAGATCTCCGTCACCGTGCCGACGGTCGAGCGCGGGTTCTTGCTCGTCGTCTTCTGCTCGATGGAAATGGCTGGCGACAAGCCGTCGATGTGATCGACATCCGGTTTCTGCATCATCTCGAGGAATTGCCGGGCATAGGCCGACAAGCTCTCGACGTAGCGGCGCTGACCCTCGGCATAGATGGTGTCGAAGGCGAGCGAGGATTTGCCCGAGCCCGAGAGCCCCGTGAACACGACGAGGGCGTCGCGGGGAATTTCCAGATCGACGTTTTTCAGATTGTGCTCGCGCGCGCCGCGCACATGAATGGTCTTCATCAGCTCGGAGCCGGGGCGGGCAGCGGCGGTGGGGGCGGATTTTTTCGGGGCTTTGCTCATGGGCGAACGTCTAGCCGAGGCCGGGGCGTGCGGCAATCCGGTGCTGGCGGATGGTGCTTCGGGCCGGTCAGACGGGCGGCCGGCTTGCTCACCAAGCTGAACGCCACATGAAGAGCCCGCTCAAGCGCCGTTCAAACAGGCGTGTGTATTCCTTACGCCACAAACCCCGGTATAGTGAGCGCATCCGATGTCTGGAGCTACTCTTGCTTTCAACGAGGCCCATCCCATGTCTGACACGTCTTCCCGGCTGAACCTCGCCACCCTGGCGGAGCCCGCCAACCGCACGCTGTCGCTTATCAAGCTCGGCGTGCTTGCCGTGTCGGTTGCGGCAGCGATACCGACCGCGCGCGATCTCTATTTCTCCTGGAAGAACGGCGTGCCGTTCAGTCAGGTGCAGCATCGTCTGGCGCAGGGCGCTCTGCTTGAACGCAACTTCGATTGCAAGATCAACTATCGCACACTGTCAACGGCCAGCAATCACAAGGTCGAAGTCGGGTCCTGCGACAAGACCCAGGACATTTCCATCAAAGTCACCGGCGGCAACGGCCAGGTGAACTACGAGTGGATCGCCTTCGATCAGCTGCCGAAGCCGGCAACGCAGACCGCGTCGCTGATGGATTATATCATCTCGTCGGCCGTCGCGGCTGAGCTTGCTCCGGCCTCGCGCAGCGATGGAACGATCCGCGTCGCGCAGGCGTCGCTGGATCCGATCTGCCAAGCGAAAAAGAAGGACGTGATCGTCCGCGTCGTCAAGGAAGGCGACAAGTGCGTGCAGGAAACGGTGTCGATTTTCAAAGGCACGGTTGAAAAGCGCGAGCCGGTCGACTGCGCCACGGCGTGCCCGATTGCGAACTAGTGCAGCGCATCTGACGTATGGTCCCCGCCCGCGGCTGGTTGCTCAACCAAACGTCAGATGCACAGGCTGCACTAGAATCATTGGATTTCTAGTGTTCCTTATGGCTCCGGCATTTGCTCGCGAGCGAACCCAACGGGAAGCAAATGTCGGAGCCGGAACACTAGGTACATAAAATTTACTGAAGCGCGCGTTAGTGATCTGTTGAGTAAAGTGATCGAAGACGCGAGTTTGACGGCTTGACGAATGGCTAGCTGAGGTACATGTTTTCTCCATGTGAAGACGCCGCTGCTGAATGTTACAGCGATCCGGATGCCGGCCTGGGAGCCGCTTGACCGTCGCGAGTTCTGCAGTACCGGACGGTTGCGAGGTCGCCTTCACAGCGTGCAACAGCGATGGAGGAAGGATGACGCCACCGGGTAGTCTCAGACCTCGTCAGATCACGAGGTCACGGCTTGGCTAGTGCGCTCGAGCTTTTGGCCACACTGGCATTTGCCGCAGCAATCACAATCAGCACACTCCGCGCGAGGGCGGGAACTGGATCCTGTTCGCCAGGGCCTCGCAATTTGAGCCCGATTTTAGCTCGGGCCGACCATCGAAGGCCAATGACCCCGCGAGCACCTATGCCATAGCGCAAGGTTCGCTCCGGGGTTTCATTTTGGGGTTTCGTCTTTGCAGTATCGTCTTTGGAGTTTCGTCACTGGAGTTTCATTTTTTTCGCGACGGTATCGTCCGTTACAGCGCGCGAAACTCCGGGAACCAGAGTGCCATGGCCCGGTCGCAATAGGCCCTGAGGCGCGGCCGTGACCGCACCATGGCTTTGAGCGGCGTATCGAAATTTTCCGGCAGGCATCCAACAATCGTCGGGAAGGCGATGGCATCAAGGCCGCTCGGTGACTTGCCCATCATGAAGTCGTTATCTCCCAGATGCGTGTCGAGCGCGGCGAGCCCCGCGTCGGCGATCTTTAGAATTTCATCGCGGGAATGCCGTCCCAGGCCCTGGCCGTGAAGGTTGCGGCGGACGTCCTTGCGCACGATGCGGATGACGAGTGGGCGCAGAGGCTGCGGTAAGCCCTTGAAAAACACTTTGGGACCGGCATCGAAGTTCTTGTCGATCATCCAGCGCTCCGACAGCAGCGCCCAGTAGAGGTTGTCCTCGCACAGCTTTTCGAACGCCCAGGCGGAGGCGCGCTGATGCGGGCTGAGCCCTGCATCGAAGTCGTGGCCGTACTTCTTTTCCAGATGCCAGCGGATGAAGGTCGTATCCGGCACCGTCGCGCCTTCGTCGACGATGAACGGACCTTTGCCCTTCGGCGCCTTGCGCGGATCGCAAAGGCGGAATTCGTATGGAAGATTGGCCATCTTCATCAGGATCATTGCCTTCATGCAAAACGGGCTCGGATCGGGCAGGCCGAAGTTGGGACCGAAGGCGTAGAGCGTGATCATGGGTCCGGTCTCCTTGAGCTGATGGGCGGTGCGGTTATACTGACAGGCTCCTGACAACCCCGGTCAGGAGTGTCGACGATGCCAGGAGCTGCGCATGCGCCGCGCCGACCGCCTCTTGAAAACCGTGCAGATCCTGCGCCGCCAGCGCCGGCCGGTGACCGCGCAGGCCATCGCCGGCGAACTCGAAGTCTGCGAGCGTACCGTCTATCGCGATATCGCTGGTCTCATGGCCGATGGCGTGCCGATCAAGGGCGAGGCCGGCATCGGCTATGTACTGGGCGCTGGCTACGACCTGCCGCCCTTGATGTTCACGGCCGACGAGATCGAGGCCCTCGCCGTCGGCATGAGCTGGGTCGAAAGCCGGGCCGATGCGGGGCTCTCCAACGCGGCGCGCGACGTGCTGGCCAAGGTCGGAGCCGTTCTGCCGCCGCCACTCGCGCCGATGCTGATCGAACGGACGGTGGCCGCTCCGGTATTCGGCCGGTCGCCTGCGATCGACGGCGTCGATGTCGCGCTGATCCGCCAAGCCGTGCGCGAGCGGCGCAAGGTGCGGCTCGACTATACGGACGAAAAGGGCGATCGCACGCGCCGCGTGGTCTGGCCGCTGGCGATCGGCTACTTCGAATTGTCGCGCATCCTCGTCGCCTGGTGCGAAATGCGCGCCGCCTTTCGCCATTTCCGCACCGACCGGATGACCGGCGCGGACGTCGAGGCGGGGCGCTATCCGGGCTCTCGCGCCAAGCTGATGCAGGCGTGGCGCGAAAGCGAGGCGATCTATTCCTGCCGGAACGTGACTGCCAGCCGCAACTGACAAGGGCGCCAACGCTCGATGGCCCGGCGGCTAGTCCTTGTGATTGGTGACGGCGACCCAGGCCGGATCGTCCTGGCAGCGGCGCTCGTGCATCAGGAAATCATAATAGCCGCAACGTGTGTTCTTGCCTGGATAGTCGCGGCAGGCGGCGGGGCGCGCGTGATAGATCGTGCATTGGCGTTTTTTGGTATCGAAGAACTGGCAGATGCGGCCGAAGTGTTTGTCGCCCTTGCGGCGCATCAGATACTTGTGGCCGTGGCCTTGGCGGGTGAAGCGCTTCTTCGCCGTCGTGAAGCTCAGCTCATGATATTTGGCGAGGCGCTCGACATCGCGTTTGGTCAGCGCGATGACGGGGTACGAGCAGCAATAGCCGGGACAGTTCAAGCAATTGTACAAGGCCATTGCGGCGATCGTGACCCTTGAGCGGTTGCGAAAACGCGCAGCGCGAGGCCGCGATCCATCGGCTTATCCGATCAATGATGAGGGGAGGCAAGGTCCTTCTCGCCGCTGCGTTTATGATGGCAAGAGTGCTGCGTCTTTTTTGATCGGGCTCTTAACGCCATGAGGCAATAAGTTCTCTCCGCCGGTGCGGTTGCCGGCCGGTCCGGAGCGCAAGGGACTTGCGCCGCATCACGCGCCATGATAGGAACATTTCAAGAACGCTGTCGGCGGCGCAACGGCTGCGATGGCGAAAGTCATCGCTTCAGGGGTGGCGTCAGAAGCGTGGACAAACCAATTGAAATGCAGCGGCGCCGCCTGCGACTGTCTAGGGTGACGCCCGACTCGTGATAGGCCTCGTCCGAGGCCGAGTGGTCTCGGCAACACGTCGAGGCGTGGTGCGCCGCAGGCAGCAGGCAGCATGCAGGCAGCATGCAGGCCGCATGGTGCTGCCGGGGCAGAGATTTTTTGAAGGAGTGTGAGCGATGGCTGGGTCCGTCAATAAAGTCATTCTGGTCGGCAACGTCGGCAAGGATCCCGAGATCCGCCGCACCCAGGACGGCCGGCCGATTGCCAACCTGAGCCTGGCGACCAGCGAAACCTGGCGCGACAAGGCCACTGGCGAGCGCAAGGAAAAGACCGAGTGGCATCGGGTCGTCATTTTCAGCGAGCCGCTGTGCAAGGTCGTCGAGCAGTACGTGAAGAAGGGCTCCAAGCTCTACATCGAGGGCGCGCTGCAGACCCGCAAGTGGACCGACCAATCGGGTGCTGAAAAATATTCGACCGAGGTCGTGCTGCAGGGCTTCAACGGCCAGCTCACCATGCTTGACGGCGCCAGCGGCGGCCGCGGCGGTGCGTCGATCGGCATGCAGGAGAGTGGCGGCGGCGACTACGACAGCGGCGGCTTCGGTTCGGGCTCTGGCGGCGGTTCTGGCGGCGGCTACGGCGGCGAGCCGGCCAAGCGGTCGTCGTCCGGCGGCAAGTCGCCGGGCGGCTCCAAGGGCGGCGCCAGCTTCGACAAGGCGCTCGACGACGAGATTCCGTTCTGAGCTTTGAGCCGGTCACGCGGCGCAAAGCTGGTGCGAAACAGCTATCGCGAAACAAAAGACGTCCCGGCTCGTTCAGCGACCGGGACGTCTATTTTTTTGGGACCGGCAGCGGGGCTTATTTCGCCGTCTTCAAGAACTCGATGATCTGCTTCCTCACGCCCGCATCGCTGATGCCTGTGAAGGGTTTCATGGTGTTGCCGGACGCTACGCTGTCGGGGTTGGCGATGAATTTATCCAGCGTCGCCTCGTCCCAGGTGATGCTGCCGCTCTTCAACGACGGCGAGTAGTTGAACCCGCTCGCCGCTCCCGACTTGCGGCCGACAATATTGTGCAGGTTGGGGCCCAGGCGATTGTCGTCCGGCTTCACCGAATGGCAGGTGCGGCAGGCGTTGTTGTAAAGCGTTTCGCCGGTTTCCTCGGCCAAGGCTGACGGGATCGATGCCATCAGCGCAGCAGCGGCAAACGCACCGCTCACCAGCTTCAGGGCATGAGTCATCGTTCGCTTCGGCATGGCGTCGTCTCCATGAGGCTGAGCAGGCGCCGGCAAAGGCAGCGCGCGGTGCGGCTGATTGAGCGCCACCAGCCGCAGTCATCGCGGCGAGACGCTTCGAATGTCATTCAAACGCAAAAAGCCCCGGCGCGGTTCCGCACCGGGGCTCTCGAGAGTACAGCGTTTGCGGCGGCGAAGCCGCAAAACGACCGATCAGTTCTTCGGCGCGTCTGCTGGGTGGGCCGCTTCCTTCGCCTTTTCGACGGCGCTCTTGGCGGCGTCCTTTGCGGTTTCAACCGCGCCCTTGGCGGCTTCCTTGGCCTTCTCGTAGGCCGGGCCCGCTTCCTGCTTGGCCTTCTCGTAAGCGTCCTTTGCGGTGACGCTCGACTTGTCCTTCAATTCCTGGCCCTTCTCGACCGCGCGCTGCAGCCAGCCCTTGGGCGGGTTGACACGCTTGTAGGTGGGCGCGGCGGTGAGAGTCTCCTTGGTGGCCGACGGCATGACTACGTTCAGCTTGCCGTCGGTCGCTTCGAGGCTGAGGCTCGACGTCGTGACAGCGATCTTCTTCTCGCCCATGCCGAGGAAACCGCCGACGCCCATGATGACGCCGACGACCTGCTGGTCGCCGTTGATGATCATGTCTTCGATATCGCCGATGATCTTGCCGGCGCTGTCGTGCACCTTGGCGCCGATCAGGCGATCCTTGGCGAGATATTCGGTCGGCTTCTGCTCGGCGATGAACGTGTCATCGGCAAAGGCCGGGAAGCTGCCGGCGATGACAGCCGCAAGAGCGATGGAAAGGGCCATGGTCTTCATGTTGGACTTCCTCGATGGGGGTGGAACGATGGACCGTTCGTACACCGCATGATCTTGTCGTGACGCCTCACTTTTCGCGCTGGGCGCACCAGCGGCCATTTAGGCGCAGAGTGTGTCGGAAGCAAGTCGCTTGGGCGGACCGATGCTGCTTCCGTCCAGACAGGATAACTACATGAAATGGCTCAGTTAAAAACTGGGGGCGAGGCCCGTGGCACGTCGCCGCGCCATTGCTTGGGCGGGGCCATTTCCTGTAGTGTCCGGCAAAGCAAAGCAACGTTCGCGGACCGGTCGTAACCGGCCCGCGGCGTCACGCGTTTCAATCCGCAAAATTCATCCGCCAGCACCAGAGAGGCTGCCCCTTGGCCGATACAGGCGACGACGATACCAGACCCGGCGGGAAAGATCCCAACGACACCCGGCCGATCGCCATCGAAGAGGAGATGAAGCGCTCCTATCTCGACTATGCGATGAGCGTTATCATCTCGCGCGCGCTGCCTGACGTGCGCGACGGCTTGAAGCCCGTGCACCGGCGCATCCTGTTCGCCATGAACGAGCTGGGCCTCGACTGGAACAAGAAGTACGTCAAGAGCGCGCGCGTCGTCGGCGAGGTGATGGGCAAGTATCACCCGCACGGCGATATGGCGATCTATGACGCGCTGGTCCGCCTGGCACAGGATTTTTCCTTGCGCCTGCCCCTCGTCGACGGCCAGGGCAATTTCGGCTCCATCGACGGCGATCCGCCGGCGGCGGCGCGTTATACCGAATCGCGCCTAGCCAAGGTCGCGGGCTTCATGCTCGACGATCTCGACAACGACACCGTCGATTATCGCGACAACTACGACGGCACCATTCAGGAGCCGTCGGTGCTGCCGGCGAAGTTTCCCAACCTGCTGGTCAACGGCGCGGGCGGCATCGCGGTCGGCATGGCGACCAATATACCTCCGCACAACCTGGGCGAAGTGATCGACGCCTGCATGGCCGATCTCGACAATCCGGAAATTTCAATCGACGAACTTTGTCAGATCATCACCGGCCCGGATTTTCCGACCGGCGGCATCATCCTGGGCCGGGGCGGCATTCTCTCCGCCTATCACAAGTCGCGCGGCTCGATCATCATGCGCGCCCGCGTCAAGGTCGAGAATATCCGCAAGGACCGCGAAGCGCTGATCGTCACCGAGATCCCCTATCAGGTCAACAAGCGCGTGCTGATCGAGAAGATCGCCGATCTGGTGCGCGAGAAAAAGATCGAAGGCATCTCCGACCTCTGGGACGAGAGCAACCGCGAAGGCATCCGCATCGTCATCGAATTGAAGCGCGATGCCGTCGCCGATGTGGTCTTGAACAACCTCTACAAGTTCTCCGACCTGCAGACGACGTTCGGCGCCAACATGCTGGCGATCAACGGCGGCCGGCCCGAGAGTTTGAACTTGAAGGACATGATCTCCGCCTTCACCGCCTTCCGCCAGGACGTGGTGACGCGGCGGATCAAGCACCTGCTCACCAAGTCACGCGACCGGGCGCACGTCCTGGTCGGCTTGGCGATCGCGGTCGCCAACATCGATGAGGTGATCAAGCTGATCCGCTTCTCGTCGTCGCCGGCCGAAGCCAAAGAACAGCTGATGGCGCGCGACTGGCCAGCCAAGGACATGGCGCCGCTGATCGAACTCATCGCCGATCCGCGCCACAAGCTTGCGGACAACGATACCTACCGGCTGTCGGAAGAGCAGGCCAAGGCGATCCTGGAATTGCGTCTCGCTCGCCTGACTGCTCTCGGCCGCGATGAGATCGCGGACGAATTGAACAAGATCGCGACCGAGATCAAAGAGTTTCTGGCGATCCTGGCATCTCGCGCCCGCGTGGTCGACATCGTCAAGACGGAACTGACGGCACTCAAGGCGGAATTCGCGACCCCGCGCAAGACCGAGATCGTCGATATCGAAGGCGAAGTCGAGGACGAGGACCTGATCCAGCGCGAGGATTGCGTCGTCACCGTCAGCCACAAGGGCTACATCAAGCGCGTGCCGCTCGCTGCCTACCGCGCGCAGAAGCGCGGCGGCAAGGGCCGCTCGGGCATGTCGACGCGGGATGAGGATTTCGTCACCCAGATCTTCGTCACGTCCACGCATACGCCGGTGCTGTTCTTCTCATCGCGCGGCATGTGCTACCGCATGAAGGTATGGCGCCTGCCGGCGGCGACGCCGCAGTCGCCGGGCAAGGCTCTGATCAACCTGTTGCCGCTCGACGACGGCGAGATCATCACCTCGATCCTGCCGCTGCCGGAGGATGCAACGACCTGGGGCGAGCTGGAGCTGATGTTCGCCACCCGCTCCGGCAACATCCGCCGCAACGCGCTTGCCGATTTCGAGAACATCAACCGCAACGGCAAGATCGCCATGAAGCTCGACGAGGGCGACCGGATCGTGCAGGTGGCGATCGCCAAGCCCGATCAGGACGTGCTGCTGACCACGGCCGACGGCCAGTCGGTCCGCTTCCTCATCGCGGACGAGGTGCGCCTGTTCAAGGGCCGCGACTCGACCGGCGTGCGCGGCGTCAAACTGGCTGACGGCGACGAAGTGATCTCGATGGCGATCCTCGATCACGTCGAAGCGACAGCACCTGAACGTGCCGCCTATTTGAAGCAGGCCTCGGCGCTGCGCCGGGCCGAGGGCGAGGACGCCGAAGCCGGTGCGCCGGAGGATCCGGAGGACGCGGTGGACGGCGACGTCGATCTAAGCCCTGAGAAATTCGCCGAGATGCAGGCCAAAGAGCAGTTCGTCCTGACCGTCTCGGACAAGGGCTTCGGCAAACGCTCGTCGTCATATGAGTACCGGACCAGCGGCCGCGGCGGCAAAGGTATCGTCGCCATGGTCGTCAACGACCGGAACGGCAAGCTCGTCGCGTCGTTCCCGGTCGCGGAGACCGATCAGATCATGCTCGTCACCGATGGCGGGCAGCTGATCCGGTGCCCGGTGCATGATATCCGCATCGCCGGCCGCAACACGCAAGGGGTGCGCATCTTCAAGACCGATGGCAGCGAAAAGGTCGTCTCCGTCGAGCGCATCACCGAAGATGACAGCGAGGCCGAAAGCGAAGTGAGCGAATAGCGAATCGTGAGCAGCGAATAGCAGACAAAAGCGAGGCACCTCGCACCTCGCACCTCGCTAGGCCGTCGCTTGCTCGATCACGGCGTTCGAGAAGCGGCACATGCTACGCAGCTTGTCGATGCCGCGCACTGTGACGTGGGTGCGGCTCGAGCGGGCAATCAATCCTTCGGACGTGAAGCGTGACATGATGCGCGACAGCGTATCGGCGTTGAGACCCAGCAGGCTCGCGATCTCGGCGCGGCTCAACGGCATGTCGAAGGTCACGCCCTGGTTGGACGTGACGCCGACACGGCTGGCGAACTCGATCAGCAGCGCGGCGAGACGTTCATCGATCGGCAATTCGGAAATGACGGCACGGCGCAATTGCGCCCGCTGGCGCTGGGCGCTGAGCTGGCGAATGACGAATTCGGCAAGGGCCGGGTCGCGCGACTGGGCATTGGCGAGATCGCAGCACTTGAGCCGCCACACCTCTGCCGGAGCCGCCGCAAAGCCGCTCGCCTGTTCGGCATGCGGCAGGAAGAGAATGTCGCCGGGATAGGCGATGTCGAGCGGGCCCGGCACGCTCGGCTGCAGCATCGTCTCCATGGCAATGACGCCGGAGTGAACGATGAGAGCGCTGTTGGGTGACGCCAGGATCCGCTGGCGGCGGCGCAGGTGCTGGATCTGGGCGACGCTCTTCAGCGCTTCGAGTGGCGCGAGCTGGGCAGTCGGAAGTGTTTGCATGGTCGCCGCCTGCGGCTTGATCGATTGGGGAAGCACGCGGTGCATTCCTTCTCGGGCTAAGAGGCGCCCACCTGGTGGCTCGGCTGTCATTTGGCGGCCTGTCGCTCCCATGAGCATGTCGTATTTCAGATGCGCCGCTGCGAAGCTGGCGGCTGCGCTTTTCATACGAAACGAGAAGCGCTCCGGCGCGCTAGAAGCCATCCTTCGGACTTGTGTCGGCGCGCCACGTCCGATTGTCGTTGATCGCGATCAAGCGCGACGTGATGTCCTGACGCGGAACCAAAATCTTGATCGGCATCAACGGGTTTGTGGCGTGGTTGACACGCTCATTTTATCGAATCGATTGCCGCTGATTCACATCAGCAGTGCACTGCATGAAGCCCTTTCCTCAAGCGAAGGACTTGTCTTTTGATAAGTGGGACAGCCGCTGGAGTCGCCGCAAGGCGAGGAACGCGGATACGGGGCGAGGTGTCGAACGACACTCTCAGTGACAGGGGAATGGTGATGAGACTTTTGCGAGTGGGGATGGCGGCATTGGCGTTGGCGGTGGTGCCCGCTGTTGCCGAGGCTGGCGATAACAACGGCAACTTCATGGTGCGTCTGCAGGGTACCTATCTGCATCCCGGCGACGACAGCACGCCCGCCGGCCTGTCGGTGGAGGACGAGGTCCTGCCGACGGCGACGCTCACCTACTTCTTCACCAAGAACATCGCCGCCGAACTGTTCTGCTGCTTTGCCAAGGTGGATGCGGAACTCGATGGCGCGGGCAAGGTCGCTGACTTCTGGGTCTTCCCTCCGGCGCTCACGCTTCAGTACCATTTCGACTCCATGAACGGCTTCAAGCCCTATCTCGGTGCGGGCGTGCAGTACATTCTGCCCTTCTCTGAAGACGGCAAGGGTGCGCTGGCTGGCGATACCGTGACGGTCGACGATGCGCTGGGCTTCACGCTCCAGGCCGGTGTCGACGTGGAACTGGGCCAGGGCTGGTACTTGAACGCTGACGTGAAGAAGACCTGGATCGATCACGATGTCCGGGTGCGCGGCGCAACCAATGCCGACTTCGAGGTGGAACTCGATCCGTGGATCTTCTCGATCGGCGCCGGCTATCGCTTCAACCTGTTCTGATGCGGCTGCAGCCCGTCGCGGCTGCACGGCAGGTTGCGATTTGGAAGGGCCTGGCGAAAGCCGGGCCCTTTACCGTTTGCGGGCCCTTTACCGTTTGTGGGGAAGGCCGTGGTCCGGGTGCTGTTCGCCGGGCCGGGGAGGGGCTATGACTGGGCGTGATCCGCCGCCCCAACGACCTCAGGCTCCCACATGACCCGCCCCGCGACCCGCATCGGCTTCTATTCCGGTTCCTTCGACCCCGTGACGCTCGGCCATACCGATGTGATCCGCCGCGCCGCCGCGCTCGTCGACGAACTGGTGATCGGCATCGGCGTCAATCCCGGCAAGGCGCCGCTGTTTTCCGATGCCGAGCGGGTGGCCATGCTCGAAGCCGAGGTGGCCCCTATAGCCAAGGCGAGCGGCAGCGCCATTCGCGTCGTCACGTTTTCAGGGCTCGCTGTCGCCGCCGCCCGCGCCCACAAGGCCGGCGTCATCGTCCGGGGTTTGAGAGACGGCACCGATTTCGACTATGAAATGCAGATGGCCGGCATGAACGGCGAAATGGCGCCCGAGATCCAGACGGTCTACGTGTCGGCGAGCCCGTCCGTCCGCCACATCGCCGCCAATCTGGTGCGCGCGATCGCGACCATGGACGGCGATGCTTCGCCGTTCGTCTCCAAAGCCGTTTTGAAAATGCTGAAAAAGAAAACCGCGAAGCGGAGCTGAACCGATGGCGCGTGCGCCCTCGAACCTCCCGGTCAAGCTATCCCTGTTGCAGGCGCTGAAAGCCGTGCCGCCAGGGCGGGTGACGACCTTCGAGACGCTTGGCGCGTCGCTTGGCGCCGCGCCCCGCCTGATCGTAAGTCTGCTCGACGGCCTCTCCGAGGACGAGCGGCAGATCGTGCCCTGGCACCGCGTGGTCGCAAAGGGAGGCGCCATCGGCCGCGGGCCACATCGCGAGTCGCAGTTCGCCCGACTGGTGCGCGAGGGCGTGATGATGTCGCCGGCCGGCATTGTCCAGGATCTCGCCCGGACGGCCGTGACCTCGTTCGATACGGCAAAAGCCGGCAGCCGCGATCAGGCTCCGAATACCGTTCCGCCGCCGCAGGCCGTGGCGGGAGACGCGCCGCCGCCCTCGCGCTCGCGCGGGATGCTGAGGCATCGCTAAGGTTGGACCACAACCTGCGGGCGCAGGACGGACGTCATCATGGGCTTGCCAACACTGAGGGTTGCGGCGAGGCCGTCAAATCGCCATAAGGGCGGCGAAACTCCGCGCACGTTGCCGAAGGGGTGCCCTTGGGCCCGTCGGCCGTCCGTTCTCTCCAACGAAAAGGAAATCCCAATGCGTAGACTTTCGAGCCTCGCCGCTGCGCTGGCGCTTGTGGCGGCTGGTGCATTTGCTGGTCCGGCCTCCGCCGCCGGCGACAAGCTCGTGATCGAGCTCAAAACCGGCAAGGTCGTTATCAAGCTCCGGCCCGATCTCGCCCCCAAGCACGTCGCACAGTACAGCGCGCTGGCTTCGCAGGGGTTCTACGATGGCGTCAAGTGGCACCGGGTGATCGAAGGCTTCATGGCCCAGACCGGCGATCCGACCGGAACGGGGTCAGGCGGCTCGAAACTTCCCCACATCCCGGCCGAGTTCACCAAGGAGCCCTATAAGCGCGGCACCGTCGGCGCCGCCCGCACCATGGACCCCAACACCGCCAACAGCCAGTTCTTCATCTGCTTCAACGATAGCGGCTGCCGCGGTTTGACCGGGCAATACACGGTCTGGGGTGAAGTCGTCGAAGGCATGGACCTCGTTGACAAGATCAAGAAGGGCGCGCCGGGATCCGGCACGGTCGCCGATCCCGACGTGATGGTCAAAGTCTCGGTCGAGTGACCAGGTCTCCACGCCCCGTGCCAACGGGGCGTGGGGTGCAGCTCAAATTCTCAAGGACACCTTCAATGGCCGAATACAAAGATCCCGAAAACACCCTGATCATCGAGACGAGCAAGGGCAAGGTCGTTATCGAACTGCGCCCCGATCTCGCGCCCAAGCATGTCGAACGCATCAAGACGCTGGCGCGCGAGAAGTTCTACGACGGCATCGTGTTCCACCGCGTCATCGAAGGCTTCATGGCCCAGACCGGCTGCCCGCAGGGCCGCGGCACTGGCAGCTCCAAACTGCCGAACCTGCCGGCCGAGTTCAACGCCGAGCCTCACGTGCGCGGCGTCTGCTCCATGGCCCGCTCGTCGAACCCCAATTCGGCCAACAGCCAGTTCTTCATCTGCTTCGACGACGCGACCTTCCTCGACAAGCAATATACGGTCTGGGGCAAGGTGATCGAAGGCATGGACAATGTCGACAAGCTGGCGCGCGGGGAACCGCCGCGTTCGCCCGACAAGATGATCAGCGTGCGCGTCGCGGCCGACGCATAAGGGCGGCAGATGATGAAGGCCGGCGCTTCCGCCGGCCTTTTGCGTTCCGGCGGGGAAAACATGATCTTCAATCGCGTGTTGCGCGCCATCGCATTGGCGCTCTGGCTGGTATTGCCGGCCGCGGCAATGGCCGGGGGCACCGTCGTCAACGTCCCCGACGACGACGCGGAAATGAACGCCGCGGTCGCCAGTGCGCGCGCCTCGCTGCCGTCGTTCTTCGATCAGATGGCCAAACCCAAGCCCGGCGAGGAAAGCTTCGCGCTCAAGGTGCGCATCACGGATGCGGGCAAGGCCGAGCATTTCTGGCTGGTTGATATCTCCCGCCAGGGCGACAAGCTCATCGGCCGCATCAACAATGATCCCGAAGTCGTCGGCAACGTCGTTTCAGGACAGAATTACGAATTCAGCGAGGCCGACATCACCGACTGGATGTTCATGCGCAACGGCAGAATTGTCGGCAACGCGACCATGCGGCCGCTGCTGAAGCGCATGCCGCCCGAGGAGGCGGAGACCTATCGCAATCTGCTGGAAACGCCGTGATGCGGGATGACACTCAGTCAACATCTGCGCCGGCGCTGCTCGCCTGGGCCGGGCTGACCGGGGCTGCGGGCGTGGCGCTGGCCGCGGTGGCCGCGCACAGGATTGAAAGTCCGGCGCTCGCCACGGCCGCCACGATGCTGATGATCCATGCGGCAGCGGCGGTCGCGATGACCGCTGCATCTTCGGGTACAGGGTTAGGCCGGGCCGGGCGTGTCGTCGCCGGGCTGATGCTGGCGGCGGTCGCGCTCTTCAGCGGCGACGTGACGATGCACGCTCTGACCGGAAACCATGTCTTCCCCTACGCGGCACCGACCGGCGGATCGGCGCTCATCGCGTGCTGGCTCGGGTTCGCTGTTGTTTGCATGTTTGCAAGGCTGCGCCGCTGAGGTGACTGCATTGCCACGTCCCCTTATGCATGTAACAGTGTAGCTGCGGGTCCTGTTGCGCGAGACAGCTCATGAAGCTGGGTTCAGCAGTGCTGGTGATTGTGGCCGTCGGCAAGTTCGCGGCGCCTGTCGCGGTGCTTGCGCAAGACCAGCCACCCGCGTGCGCAACGTTGAGCGCGGCCGAAGCGCAATGGATCGCCTCGAAGGACAATCCTGACAAGCCTGAGGTGTGCAAGATTGTCTGCCGTGGCTGCGGCTGCAAGGGCGGTCCTGGTTACCGCAACAAGCAGGGGCGTTGTGTAGGCTATAAGAACCTCATCAGCGAGTGCGGGCCCCCGCCGCACGCAGGATGTACCAGGGAATGCGCGATGGTCGTAACGGGCTGCAAGCGCCCGGATATTGATGCGGCTAAGAGAGCGGTTTCAGCGCCGGTGCCCGGAAAACAATGAGCGTTCGCCGGGACCGCTCATTACGCCGGAGGCGGGTCGCGGGACTTCGGCGGCAAGTACCCTCGTTAGCCATAACGCGCCTCTGCAAATGGGTTCGCGTAGGCCGGGCTCTGTGATACCAGAGCCGCCATGCGCACCGATTTGTTCGATTTTGAACTCCCTGACGAGCTGATTTCGCTCCGCCCCGCGAGCCCTCGGGACAGTGCGCGGCTGCTCCATGTCCGGCCCGGTGAGCCCCTTCAAGACTTGAGCGTGCGCGATCTGCCGGGCCTGCTGCGCGAAGGCGACGCGCTCGTCTTCAACGATACGCGCGTCATCGCCGCGGCGCTGCGCGGCGTGCGGGTGCGCGATGGCGTAACGGCGAAGATCGCGCTCAATCTTTTGGAACGCGTCGACGATCACCGCTGGCGGGTGCTGGCGCGTCCGGCCAAGCGGCTGGAGGCGGGGGACCGCGTGCAACTGGGCTCCACGGGGTCCATGTGCTACCTGAGTTCGCTCGATGCCACCGTCGAGGGCAAGGACAGGAACGGCGAGGTGACGCTGTCGTTCGATCTGACCGGGCACGATCTCGACGCGGCCATTGCCGCTGCCGGCGAGATGCCGCTGCCGCCCTACATCGCCAACCGCCGCACACCTGACGATGCCGACCGGCTCGCCTATCAGACGATCTATGCGCATGAACCCGGTGCGGTCGCAGCCCCGACGGCGGGATTGCATTTTACCGAGGATCTCTTTGCGGCGCTCGATGTGCGCGGTGTCTCGCGCCATTTCGTGACGCTGCACGTCGGCGGCGGCACGTTCCTTCCCGTGAAGGCGGACGACACAGACGATCATAAGATGTTCGCCGAGACGGGGCAGGTATCAGCCGAGACGGCGGCGGCGCTCAACGCCGTGCGCGCCAAGGGCGGACGGATCATCGCCGTTGGCACCACATCGCTGCGGTTGCTGGAAACGGCGGCGAATGCGGCTGGTGAAATACAACCCTGGTCCGGCGAGACGGCGATCTTCATCACGCCGGGTTATCGCTTCAAGGCCGTCGATGGATTGATGACCAACTTCCATCTGCCGCGTTCGACGCTGTTCATGCTGGTCTCGGCCTTTGCCGGGTTGGAGACGATGAAGGCCGCCTACGCCCATGCGATTGCGCACAACTACCGCTTTTATAGCTACGGCGATTCAAGCCTGCTGTGGCACGCCGATGAGAGTGGCTCCGGCGCATGAGCGAAGATACGATGCATTCCACCTTCACCTTCAAATGCCTGGCGCAAAGCGGCCTTGCCCGGCGCGGCGAGATTTCAACGCCGCGCGGCATCATCCGCACGCCGGCCTTCATGCCGGTCGGGACGGTGGCGACGGTGAAGGCGCTCTATCCCGGCCAAGTGAGGCAGGCGGGCGCTGACATTTTGCTGGGCAACACCTATCACCTGATGCTGCGGCCGGGCGCGGAGCGCGTGGCCCGGCTCGGCGGCTTGCATAAATTCATGCGCTGGGATGGTCCGATCCTCACCGACAGCGGCGGCTTTCAGGTCATGAGCCTGTCGAAGATCCGCAAGATCACCGAAGAGGGCGCGCAGTTCCAATCCCACATCGATGGGTCGCGTCACATGCTGTCGCCCGAGCGGTCGATTGAAATCCAGTGCCTGTTGGGCTCCGATATTCAAATGCAGTTCGACGAGTGCATCGAACTCCCGGCAGAGCGGCGCGAGGTGGAACGCGCCATGGAGCTGTCGCTGCGCTGGGCCGGGCGATCGAAGCGCGCCTTCGACGCCCAGGTGGCAGCCGGCGGGGCGACGCGCGGTCAGGCGCTGTTCGGCATCGTTCAGGGCGGCGTCGATGTGGAGTTGCGCCGGCGCTCGGCGGAGGCGCTGGTCGCCATGGATTTGCCGGGGTATGCCGTCGGCGGGCTTGCGGTCGGCGAAGGACACGCGGCGATGGTGGCAACGCTCGCCGCGACGCTCCCCTATCTGCCGCAGGATAAGCCGCGCTATCTGATGGGTGTGGGCACCCCGCTCGATCTCATCGAGAGCGTGCGGCTCGGCGTCGATATGTTCGATTGCGTCATGCCGACGCGCAATGGCCGCCACGGCTACGCCTTCACGTGGGAAGGCGTGTTGAACATGAAGAACGCCAAGCATGCCGAAGATCTCTCACCCATCGATCCGGCAAGCTCATGTCCTGCAGCGCGCGACTATTCGCGCGCCTACGTCCATCACCTGATCCGCTCGGGCGAATTCCTCGGCGCGATGATCCTGTCGTGGATCAACACGACGTTCTATCAGGACCTGATGGCGGCGATGCGCAAGGCGATTGAAGAGAACCGCTTCGATGCCTGGGCGGAGGAAACCAAGGCCCGCATCGTGCCGCGCAAGGAGCCGGCATGAGAACGCGCACCGCACGGCTGAACGTGGCTGTGGCGGCGGCGATGCTCGTGTCCGCGAGTGCGGACCTCGGCGCAAGGGACCGTGCCGAGGTGAGTGTGCCTGCCGCGCCGGTCGCCCATGGCGAAGCCATTTTTGCAGCAAACACGGGCCTCGCCGGGGGCGGCTTTGCGCCCAAGGTCAGCGTGACCGGCGGCGAGATCAAGGATGGCTCCGTCCCCGCGTATGCCACCCGCGTTGCAGGCCCAGCGATCTACGACGGCTACGAGATTGCCGGGCCGCATCTGCTGATCGAAAACGTCGCGATTACCTCGCCTCTCGACATTTCCACCAAGATGCCCGTGGTCTTGCGCGGGGCGAGCGTGCGCGTCGCGGGCGGCCAGCCCTGGACCATTCTCGTCAGGCCCGGCGCCGGGCCTCTTTACGTTTTGTGGTCCGACCTCGGCGGATCGAATGACGGCGGCAAGCCACCGGCCAGCGCGCTCGATTTGCGCTCTGGGGGCGCGGTGGTCCATCGCAGCCATGTGTCCGGCACTGCGGACGGAATATCGGTGAGCGGCGGCGATGTGCGCATCACTGAGACTTTGATCGACGGACTGGCGGCGTTCTCCGGGTCGCACAATGATGCGATTCAGCTTGCCGCGACCGCCGCGAATGTGACCGTCACGCGCAGCAATATCCTAAATCGGTTTCCGCAGACGAGTTGCCTCTATCTCATGGGCCGCGACGTCACGCTGGCGTCGAACTATGTCGCGGGCGGCGGCTGGACGATCTATGGCGGCGACAAGAACAACGGCAAGGGCGGCGAGGGTGCGCGCGGCGTGTCCGTCAAGGACACGATTTTCGGCCGCGACTACTTTGCCAAGAGTGGCGGCTTCGGCCCCGTGACTTACTGGAATGCGGCGAATGCCTGGGGCGGCAACCGCTACGATGACGGTGCCGCGGTTGATCCGCACTGAGCCGTCAGCCGCTCACCTTGCTCTGCCGGTGGGCGACGCGCTCGCGATGCACCAGATAGAGCCCTGAGGCGATCACCACCGCCGAGCCGAGAATGGTCCAGTGGTCCGGCACGTCGCCGAACACCAGGAAGCCGAGCCCGACCATGCTCAAGAGCTGGAAATAGAGAAACGGCGACACGCTCGACGCCGGCGCCAGCCGATAGGCAAAAATCAGCAGATAGTGGCCAAGTCCGCCGAAGGCGCCGAGGCTCAGCAGCATCAGCCACTGCTGCCACGTCTCCGGCCAGACCCAATTGGCGAGCGCGAAGGGCGTGCCGGCAATGGTGCCGATCAAAAGCGCGTAGAACAGCGTGACGAGCGGCGGATCGAAGGTCGAGAGCTTGCGCGTCAACAACATGAAGCTCGCATAGGCCAGCATCGACAGGATCGAATAGAGAAACGCCGGGTGCACATCGCTCACGCCCGGGCGCACGACGATCAATATCCCGATGAAGCCGACCACGACGGCGAGCATCCGCCGCCAGCCGACGTATTCGCCGAGGATGGGACCGGCGAGAGCTGCGACCACGAGCGGCGCCATGAAGGCGATCGACACGGTCTGATCGAGTCGCAGGTGTTGCACGGCCATGAAATTGAAGGTCGTGGTGGCAACCATCATGACCGAGCGGATGAGCTGCAAGCCGAGCTTGTTGGTATGGAGCAGTGTGGGCAGCGTCGATGGCCCCAGAATGATGGCCATGAGGACGCACTGGCCGATGAAGCGCATCCACACGATCTCGGCCGTTGCGATCGAGGAATGGCTGACCAGCCACTTCGCTGTCGCGTCGAGGCAGGAAAACAGCGTGACAGCCCCGCACATCAGCATGACGGCTTTGAGCCGGTCGGGGAGAGCGCGAAGGCGGTGCATCGATGCGGGCCGGGTGAAAAGGGATGGCGCTTCGCACGTGGCAAAGCATGCTGAAGGTCGCGGGCGGTGTGACCATGCCTCATACATCAGTTGCCGGCAAATGCAGCCGTCAGCCGTCACGGCGGGCCGCAGCATTGGTATACCGGCGGCGCATGACTCGGCCGGGCCGCGCGCAGCAACAGCGGGAAACATTAGGATTTGCGTTCTCTTCCGCACGTGACGACGTGGACGGTGGTTGAAACTGGGTTGAGACTTGCGCTTCCCGCAAAAGCCCTGTAACCGGAGCCCCTTGTGGGCCCGTAGCTCAGCGGTAGAGCATCTGACTTTTAATCAGAGGGTCGTTGGTTCGATCCCAACCGGGCTCACCATTTCTTTCAAGCGGTTAACGCGGTGTCGGATGTCATACCGGTTGGTGCAGGGCCGGATTGTTCCATCTCTTGCGCCGAACCTGTTCCATATTCACGCCCGCCGCCGCGACGAAAGACGCGCCACACGCGCCCCCGCCGGCCTGCTAAGGGAAGCGAACGGGCGGATGCGCTCGCCCACAATGCACATGTGATCGGCCATGGCCCAACTCAGCGACGATTCTTTCGCCTTCGGCGGTCCGCTCATGACCGTCGCCGACATGCAAACGCTGATCCGCGACCGTTTGGCCCCTGTTGCCGAAACTGAGCGTATCGCGCTCAAGGATGCCCGCGGCCGGGTGCTCGCCGCCGACATCCTCGCGCCGGTCAGCCTTCCCCCTTTCGACAATTCGGCGGTCGATGGCTATGCGGTCGCCCACGGCGATCTTAACGGCAGCACCGAGACGCGGCTGCCGGTCGCTGGGCGGCTGCAGGCTGGAAGCGGCGCGACCGGTGCGCTGCGGCGGGGCACCGCCGTCCGCATCTTCACCGGCGCGCCGATGCCCGAGGGTGCCGACACCGTCTTCATGCAGGAGGACTGCCGCACCGGCGGCGATGACGTCATTCTTCCACCTGGGCTGAAGATCGGCGCCAACCGGCGCCTTTCAGGGGAAGACGTCAAAGCAGGTGCCGTGCTGCTGCCGGGCGGCACGCGGCTTTCGGCGCGGCACATCGGGTTGGCGGCGGCCGTGGGGTTGACCACGGTCGAGGTCCGCCGGTCCATTCGCGTCGCGGTCTTCTCGACTGGCGATGAGGTCGTTGAACCGGGTGAGCCGCTGAAGCCGGCTGCGATCTATGACGCCAACCGGGCGTTGCTGATCGAGATGGCGCGGGCGCTCGGCGCGCGCGTCACCGATTTGGGCATACTGCGCGATGACGAGGCGGCGCTTGCCGCCGCTCTTGCCGCGGCGGCAGACGATCATGACGTCGTCGTCACCTCCGGCGGCGTCTCGACCGGCGAAGCCGATTTCGTCAAGCCGGCGGTGGAGCGTGTTGGCAGGCTCGTATTCTGGCGCGTGGCGATCAAGCCCGGCCGTCCGGTTGCGCTTGCGGTGTTGAAGGGCGCACGCGCCGACGGCGAAGCGGCGTTCACGGGCCTGCCCGGCAATCCGGTCGCCGCCTTCGTCACCTTCGCCAAGGTCGTCCGCCCGATCATCCTGCAGCTTGCCGGAGCACTGCCCGACGATCCGCTGCCGTTTCCCGTGCGCGCGACGTTTTCCTACCGCAAGAAAGCAGGACGGCGCGAATTCGTGCGCGTCTCGTTGAAGCGCGGCGGCGATGGTGCGCTTGAAGCGGTCAAGTATCCGCAGGACGGTGCCGGCGTCATCAGTTCCTTGACCGCGACGGATGGGCTGTTGGAGCTGCCGGAAGAGCTGACGGCATTGGAGCCCGGCATGTTCGCCGGTTTTTCGAGCTACGCGGCGTTCATGGGCCAAGTCTAGCCGCGGCTCACCTTGAGAGCATCAGCCGCCGCCGCGTTGAAAGGCCATGTCGAAGCGCTTCAGAAACGCCGTGCGGTCGCTCTCAGCCACATCCTCGAATGCGATCGTGACCTTGGCGCGCGGCAAGTCCAGCAGGCCGCCGAGCCGCGCGCCAGGCAGCTTCTGAAAGCGGATGATCGCGCGTCCGGTGTTCAAGGCGACGGCATGGACATCGCCGCCTAGATCATCGGCTGGACCAGCATGACGCAGAGAGGCGAGAAAATCCTCCCGCGTCAGCGACATGATTTTTTCAATAGGATGAACGCCGCTCATCCGCCCGCCACCGGCGGCCACACAGCAACCGCGTCGCCGGCCTTCAATTTGACGCCGCCGCGCACGCCCGGTGGCTGGAACAGGCCATTGAGCAGCACGAGATGACAGGCCTGCGGCGGCACGTTCAGTTGATCGAGAAGCTGTCGAATGGTGGTGCCGTCGCCAACCTCCACATCCGCCTGGTTACGCTCAGCGCCGTCCGGCAGATAGACGCCGAGCGAAGCGTAGAGTTTGAGCGTGACCTTCATGAACGCGGGTGGCCTCCTTAGCCGTCATCCAAGTCCTTCAGTTTCCGGCCGCGAAACCAGTGGGTGCGTGGGCAGGGGCGTTGACGTGGCGGCCGTTGGCAGGTGTGCGCGGCCAGCCTTGCGAAACGGCCACATAGGCTTCGCGCAGCCGCTCCGGCGATTCCATCAGCTTATCTTTCCATTCACCGAGTGAAAACCCGGATTGGATGAGCCCGCGCAGCATGCCGACCTGATCGGTCATGCCGACGCACTGGGCTCCGACCATCTTGTCGCCGAGGAATTCGAGTTTTAGGTATTTGAAGTTCTTCTCGTCGATCAGTTTGGCGGTTTGCCCGCCGGGCGCGCCCTGCCAGAGGCCAAACGACGACGAGATGAGGCCCATGGTGTCGAGCACGTTCATGTTGAGCGAGCCGCGATGCGGCGTCTTCACCCCTGCCATGTTCAATCCGGCGAGGCGGCCATGCTCGACCGCGACCGGCTGAATGGCCAGCATGTCAGGCTTGCCGGTCGAGAGGTCGACGCCTTCGCAGCAGTCGCCAGCGGCGTAGATGCCGGGCACGCTGGTTTCCAGGTATTGGTTGACGGTGACGCCGACATTGGTCTTCACGCCGGTATTGGCAAGGAAGGCCGTGTTCGAGCGCACGCCTACGGCCATGACGACGAGCGCGGCGGGCAGAAATTCGCCATTCGACAACCCCACCGAAAGTTTCGACGATCCGGCGCCGCTGCCGGGCCAGATGCGTTCCACCTTGGTATTGGTGAGCACGCGAACACCCTGGTTGGTGCTCCAGCGTCCGAGCATGCCGCCGGCGGTCTCGTCCATCATGCGCGCGACCATGCGCGGGGCGAGTTCGACGACGGTCAGATTGCAGCCGACCTGATGGAGCGCCTCCAGCACGATGCAGCCGATGAAGCCGGCACCGACAAGGACGACATTGGCTCCAGGTCCGACGATCCTGGCGATCGCGCGGGCGTCTTCGAGCGTCCAGCAGGTGTGCACGCCCGGCAGCTTGGCGCCTTCGATCGGCGGCATGATCGGTGAAGCGCCCGTTGCCAGCAGCAGCTTGTCGAAGGGGATCTGTTCGACGTTCGAAGTCACCACCTTGCGTCCGGCGGTATCGATGCCGGCGACCTTGGCCTTTTTGTAGGTGATGTTGAGCCGGTCGTAGTGCCCCGGCTGCTGGCGGAAGTAGGTGCCTTGCTCGGTGATGTTGTTGTGCAGGAGGTAAGGGATCGCCATGCGCGAATAGGGCGGTTCGTCCTCGCCGCCGACGATGGTGATCGATCCGGTCTTGTCGACAGAGCGAATGGTCTCAGCAGCGGTCACGCCTGCTGGCCCGGCACCGATGATCACATAGTTCATTTGAACGTCCTCCGCCTTAGCCGGTCCCTCACCAGGACTCTTGATCGTTTCCCGACCGTCTCACAGAAAGTAAAGCCGGGGCAGATTATTTTTCTGCCGCCGGCTTTGAACTCTTGCGTTCGCTACATTCCGCCAACTGCCGGTTAGAGCGCCAGACGCGACAGCGTATCGTTCGTCGGCACGCCGTCCGCCGTCCAGCCGCGCAGCGCGTAGTATTCGGGCAGCATCTGGCCCAGGCCGTTGACCATGCCAGCGGCAGGTCCGGTCTTGCCGGGCTCCTTCAGCAGACGCGGCGGCAAGTTGTCGTCCTTGGCCGTCAGCCCTGCACGGTTGTTGAATACGCGTTCCATGTTCCAGATGCGCTCGCCGACTTCCAGCATGTATTCGGGCGTCCAGCTGCCTTCGCAGGCCGCATCGACCTGCGGGGCGATGTCGTTCAACGTCCAGCCGAATGTGGTGAACACGCACAGGCCCGTGGAGTCGACCGCGGCCGTTGCATCCTGGAAGGCCTTGACAAGGCCCGCCTTGCCGGCCGTCGCATGCGGATCGGTTTTTTCCGGAATGCCGAGGATCTCCGACGCGATGGTATAGCCGCGCAGGTGGCAGGCGCCGCGGTTGGACGTCGCGTAGGCGAGACCGATACCCTGTATGCCGCGCGAGTCATAAGCCGGGAACTCCTGGCCCTTGACCGACATGGAGAGATCCGGACGGCCGTACTTGGTACACAGGCGCAGCGAGCCAAGCCCCAGTTCCTTGCCGAAGCCTTCGCCCTTGCCGGTCAACTCCACGCACTGCACGAGCGCTTCGGCCGAACCGAATTTAAGCTCGATGCCGCCGGTCGCTTCCTTGGTGAGGAGGCCCAGCTCATAGAGTTCCATCGCCGCCGAGACAGTGGCGCCGAACGAGATCGGGTCCATGCCCTGCTCGTTGCAGATGAAGTTGACATAGGTGAGCGCATCGAGATCGTTGACGCCGGTGTTGGAGCCAAGTGCCCAGGCCGCTTCATATTCGAGGCCGCCAGACGCGTGCCAGTATTCCGGCTTGTTCTTGATGGTGAAGTGGGTTTCGTCGATCTTGGAGATACGGCCGCAGGCAATCGTGCAGCCGAAGCAAGCCTGGTTCGTGATGAGGTTTTTCTTGCCGTCGGTCTTGCGTGGCGTCGCCATCGCTTCGGCCGAGATGTCGTGCGCGCCTTCGAACTGTACCTCACGGTGATTGCGGGTCGGCATGGCGCCGGCCTCGTTGATGACGTTCATCAGCACCTGGGTGCCGAATGCGGGCAGACCCTGGCCGGTGACGGCATTGGCCTGCAGCACCTTCTTGCCGGCGGCGGTGGCCGCGAGGAACGCCTTGCCATCTTTCACCTTGACGCCGCCGGTGCCGCGCACGGCAACCGCCTTGACGTTCTTGGCGCCCATGACGGTGCCGACGCCCGAGCGGCCTGCGGCGCGATGCAGGTCGTTGACGATGGCCGCGTAGTAACACCCTCGTTCACCGGAAACGCCGATGCCAGCGATGTGCATCATCGGGTCCTGGTGCTTGGTCTTGATCCACTCGTCCATATGCCAGACGCTGGTGCCCCAGATGGAGGAGGCATCCTCGATGGTGCACTTGTCGTCCTGGATCAGGATGTAGACCGGCTTCGGGCTCTTGCCTTCCAGGATCACCATGTCCCAGCCGGAGAACTTCAATTCGGCGCCGAAGTAGCCGCCCGAGTTGGAACAGGCGATGGCGTTGGTCAGCGGGCCCTTGGTGATGACCGAATAGCGTCCGCCGGTGGAGGCCGCCGTGCCCGTCAGCGGGCCGGTGGCGAAGATCATTTTGTTGGCCGGGCTCAGCGGATCGACCTTGGGATCGACCTCTTCGACGAAATACCTGGTGGCGAGGCCGCGCTGGCCCAGATACTTCGCCGCCCAGTCCATCCGCAGCGGCTCGGTCTTCACAGTTCCGTTAGTCAAATCGATGCGGAGAATTTTGCGTGTCCAACCCATGGTCGTCTCCTTAAGAGTCTCTGATCCGCCTCACCTTGGTCCGCGCGCATCTGCTGATTTAGGTCATGAGCGCGTAGCGGGAGGCAGTGCGGACGCATTTTTGTGCGTTCGCACGGAACGTGGTTTCAGCCCTTGGCAACCGGCGCGTTGGGGCCTGAGCGCTCGACATTGCTCGCCGAACGGGCGGCCCATAGCTTCATCTTGTCGAAGCCGGTCTGTTCGATGTCCTGGAAGGTGATGGCGCCGGTCGGGCAGGCGTCGGCGCAGGCGGGATGGCCCTGGCACAGATCGCACTTGATGACTTTGTGGGTCGAGGCGTTGTAATTAATTGTGCCGAACGGGCAGGCGATCGTACAAACCTTGCAGCCGACGCAGATGTTCTCATGCACGATTTTGACCCCCGTGCCGGGCTCGGTCGTGATCGCGTTCACGGGGCAGGCCTGCTGGCACCACGCCTCGGCGCACTGGGTGCAGGTGTAGGGCACCATCTGCCCTTGTTCATGGAAGTCGAACACGCGGATGCGCGACTTGGAAACGTTGAATTCACCCTCGTTTTCGAGAGAACACGCCATTTCACATTGCTTGCAGCCGGTGCATTTGCCGGGATCTATGACAAGCGCCTTGAGCATCGGTTTCTTCCCTCCGAGGTGCATGTGGAGGCGGTTTTTGCCGCCGTTCTTGTTGATCGAGAGTAGTCAGCTAAGCTCCATGAGGCAAACATGTTCGTTGGTCGAATAGGCAAGTCCAATTCGCGAAAAATACCGGCCTCGAAAAGGTGGCTCGATATGTTGAAAAAAGCATAACGCTAATGTCCGATCTGTTCACAGCCCTTACGGGAGCCGCCCGCGCGATTGCCCATTTCGATCGCGAACTCATGGAAATCATCTGGCTGTCGCTGAAGGTCAGCCTCGCCGCCGTGGCGCTGAGCGCCGTGATAGGTCTGCCGCTCGGCGCGCTGCTCGCGGTCGCGCGGTTCAAGGGCCGCCGCGTGCTTATCGTCGTCATCAACACGCTGATGGGATTACCGCCGGTCGTCGTCGGACTCGCCGTTTACCTGCTGTTGTCGAACTCAGGACCACTCGGCGTTCTGCAGCTGCTGTATACGCCCGCGGCGATGATCATCGCCCAGACCGTTCTGGTCACCCCCATCGTAGCCGCGCTGGCCCGCCAGACGATCAAAGACCTAAATCTGGAATTCGATGAGCAATTGCGCGCGTTCGGCCTGACGCCGCTTCAGCGCGTGGCGACTTTGCTCTACGAGGGCCGTCAGCGCTTGTTGACGGCGCTTCTGGCGGGCTTCGGCCGCGCCATTGCAGAGGTCGGCGCGGTGATGATCGTCGGCGGCAATATCAACCACGTGACGCGGACGATGACGACGGCGATCGCGCTGGAAACATCGAAGGGCAACCTGGAATTGGCGCTCGCGCTCGGCATCATCCTGTTGACGCTCTCGCTCATGATCAACGCCGTTGTGCTGTCGCTGCGGCCCTACCGTCAGCACGTCGGCCTGCATGGCGCAAGGGTCGCTCCATGAATGATGCGTCTTCGCCAGCTGCTGTCTCTCGACCTCAGGCCGCCGCAACCGCGCTGCCCTTGAGGGCCGAGCATGTCTCGCTGACGCGCGGCGGCCGCACGCTCATCGGCGACGTCACGCTCACGGTCGGCGCCGCGCCGGGCGTGACCGTGCTGATGGGACCGAACGGCGCCGGCAAAAGCCTTATGGCCCGCATCCTCGCCAACCTTGTCGCGCCCGACAGCGGACGGGTTCTCTGGGCCGGTCATCCGCCCGACCGGGAGCGTCAGCGCGCCATCGGCTTCGTGTTCCAAAAGCCCGTGCTGCTCGACAGGCCGGCGTTGGCCAACGTCGCCTTTGCCATCGAAGCGGCGGGTTTTGCAAAGCGGGAGGCTCAGGATCGCGCGCATGCGGCGCTGGCCATGGGCGGGCTGTCGCATCTTGCCGCGCAGCCTGCACGCACATTGTCGGGCGGCGAACAGCAACGGCTGGCGCTCAGCCGTGCGTTGGCGTGCGAACCACAGATCGTCATTCTCGATGAGCCATGTGCCAACCTCGATCCCTCATCAGCGGCGGCGATCGAAACGCAAATCCGCAATGCGAGCGACAGCGGTACGGCAATATTGCTGATCAGCCACGATCTCGCCCAGGCCCGCCGCCTCGGCCGCCGGTTGATCGTTCTGCATGAGGGGAAGGTGTTGGAGGAGGGCGACGCGGCCGACGTGCTGGCCCATCCCCGCACGCGGGCGGGTGCACAGTTCATCAAAGGCGAGTTGATCGACTGAGCCCCGGTGGCAGCGGACTTAAGCCGGTGTCTTACGCTTCACCGCCTTGCGCGGCGTCTCCGCCGCGGCCGGTGGCGGGGGGTCGTTTCGGCTCAGCACCGCATCGATGAATTCCAGGTGCGGCTGGGCCGTCTTGCGGGCATTGCCGATCAGCGCGTTGCAGTGGGTCAGGAGCAGACGGCCGAAATCGGTGAGCCGCGCGCCGCCGCCAGACTTGCCGCCCGGGTGGGATTCGACGACGGGTTCCTGGAACGCGTGGTTCAACTGATCGACAAGGCTCCACGCCTGACGATACGACATCTTCATGGCCCGGCCGGCGGCTGAAATCGAACCCAGTTCGTCGATCTTCTGCAGCAGGTGCAGTTTGCCCGGACCCAGCCTCCCGTGCGGGCCCAAATCAATCCGGACAATCAGGCTCGTCATCGTCCCTAAACCCCGTCGCAGGTCCGCCGCCGCAGTGTCGCGCGCGCGGCGAAAAAGTACAACCGCGTTCGTCCGGCCTCGCCAAACGGCGGACGAGACGCTATGCAGAACGCGAAATAACGCGTCAGTCTGCTCATTGAGGTCCGCCGATGCGCCACCGGCTCGCCCGCTTGTTTACCTTCATCCTCGTCTACGCGCTCGCTGGTCCTCCAGCGCCGATGGCCCGGGCGGACGCTCCCTACATCACCGTTCAATCGACGACATCGACGGAGAATTCGGGCCTCTTCGCGCACCTCTTGCCGCTGTTCACGGCCAAGACCGGTATCGACGTTCGCGTCGTTGCTGTCGGCACGGGGCAGGCGATCAAGAATGCCCGCAACGGCGACGGCGACGTGCTGCTCGTGCACTCGAAGTCCGACGAAGAGGCCTTTGTCGCCGATGGCTTCGGCGTCAGGCGATTCGACGTCATGTACAACGATTTTGTATTGGTGGGGCCCACTGCCGCCGCCGCCAAGTTTACCGGTTCAAAGGATGCCGTGGCTGCATTCAAAGCCGTTGCGGCCGCCGCCGCGCCGTTCGTGTCACGTGGTGACGACAGCGGCACCCACAAGGCGGAGTTGAAGCTGTGGTCTGAGGCTGGGCTTGATGTCAAAACCGTCTCCGGCACCTGGTACCGCGAGGCCGGCCAGGGCATGGGCGCGACGCTCAACATGGCTGCTAGCCTCAATGCGTACGTCCTGTCCGATCGCGCGACGTGGTCGTCCTTCAAGAACAAGAACGGCATGGCCATCGTGGTCGCGGGCGACCCGCGCCTCTTCAATCCGTATGGCGCCATCCTCGTCAATCCGGCGAAGCACCCCAACGTCAAGGCCAAGGACGGTCAGGCATTCATCGACTGGCTGGTGTCGGCGGAAGGCCAGCAAGCGATCGCCGATTTCAAAATTAATGGCGAACAGCAGTTCTTTCCCAATGCTGCGAAGTGAGGAGATGCGTTCTTGACCAAAGTCAAAAGAACGCGGCCACTGCCGGGTACGATCCCACCGATTTGCAACGCACTTTAAACGCACTTTAGAAGGGAAGCCGGTGCCTATGCTACAGAATATGATCGGCCATAACGCGGCGGGTATCACCATTCGCATTGAGGCGCGGTTCTTCAACTCGCTGGCCCGCTACAGCGGCGGCGAGGGTTTGATACGCCATATGGAGGTGCCGGCCGGTGAAACCGTTGGCGCGTTGATCGAACGGCTCGGGATGCCGAAGAACGAAATCTTCCTCGTGCTGCGCAATGGGCGGGACATCAGCCCGGGCCTCTATGAGGCTGGCAACGTGAATGTCGAAGCCGGCTTGAACGACGGCGACGTGATCGCCTTCTCGGGCCCCGTCCCCTTCAGTTACGGCTACGGTGCGCCGATCGTTTAGCGCCGTCAGAGCGACACAAATCCGTCTGGACGTGTCGACTCTCCCGCTCTGACCGCGCATGCGATCTTTCGCTCTTGCCGCTCCCGTTTACGCCGCGTGCTGTTTCACCCAAGCGGCATAGCGATCCATCCATCCCTGCAGGAACTTGCGGCTTGCTTCGCCGATGTTGCCGTCGGCATCGAACAATCCATCCTTGGCCTGAATGAAGGCTTCCGGCTGGCCGAGCGCCGGCACATCGAGATAAGCGAGAATATTGCGCAGGTGCTGCTGTGCGAGCGCCGTGCCGATGGCGCCGGGTGAAATGCCGATGACGCCTGCGGGTTTGCCGGCCCACACGCTCTGGCCATAGGGGCGCGAGCCGTGGTCGATGGCGTTCTTCAACACGCCGGGGATCGAGCGGTTGTATTCAGGCGTCACGAACAGCAGACCGGTCGCGGCCGCGATTTCGCTCTTCAGCCGCTTGACTTCAGCGGAGGGACTGGCGTCGTCATCCTGGTTGTAGTTTGGCAAGTCGCCGATCTCCACGACATCGAACGAGAAATCCTCCGGCGCCAGGCGCGACAGGGCCAAGGCCAGCTTGCGGTTGAGGCTGTCGCGGCGAATGCTGCCGACGATGACGGCGATTTTGGTCTTGGACATGATTGTCTCCAGGCTTCCGATTGGGTTGGGCGGCGGGTTCAGGCGGTTTCGGCGAGAAGTTGGGCGAGATCCAAGTGACGCGTCACCATGGCAAGGGTTCCATCGGCGTTGCGCGGCCATTGGTCTTCGTTGCGGTCGCGGTACAGTTCGAGGCCATTACCGTCGGGATCGCGCAGGTACAGCGCCTCGCTGACACCGTGGTCGCTGGCTCCGTCGAGCGGCACGTTGGCCTCGACGAGCCGTCTTAAGGCATCCGCCAGCGCGGCCCGGCTAGGATAGAGAATGGCGACGTGGAACAGACCGGTGGTGCCCGGCGGCGGGGGGCGGCCGCCCTTGCTCTCCCAGGTGTTGAGGCCGATGTGGTGATGATAGCCGCCGGCGGAGACGAACGCCGCGTCACGGCCATAGCGCTGCGCCAGTTCAAATCCCAGCACGCCGCAATAGAACGCCAGCGCGCGGTCGAGATCGGCAACCTTGAGATGGACGTGTCCGATGCGCGTGCCGGGCGTGACCGGCCGCGGCGTCAGCTGCGGCTCGATCGTGAAGTGTCTTTTATCCGCTGTCATGATCCACCATGCGGTCCGTTAGCGAAGAGCGTCAGCGCGCGCCAGCGACTGCGCTGGCTGACGGCGCGCTGGCACGCGAGGGCAGCAACGCATGGGCGCCGTCGCCCAGCAGGGCTTGAACCAGCAGCGCCACGGTCCAGAAGGCGGGGAACTCCCAGCCGCCCTGCGCGGCGGAGAAAAGCCAGCCGTTCGGCACGTGCTGCAGCGTTGCGCCGATCAGGATCGGCACGGCCAGGAGAGCCACCCAGCGGGTCCACACGCCGAGGATCAGCGCGATGCCGCCGAGAATTTCTCCGGCGATGACCAGGTAAGCGAAGAGCGCGGGATAGCCGATGCTTTCGAAATAGCCGGCCGTGCCGGCAATGCCGAAGGTGAAGACCTTCAGCAGCAGACCGTGGGCCAGCAGCAGCGCGCCCAGGCTGACGCGAAGCAGCAGAGCGGCATAGGGGGCGGTGCGCGTATCGATCATCGGTCACTCCATCAACGGCAACCGGTCGGGCCGATTGCTTGGGTTTCAATAAATCAGTGCCGACAATCTGGGGGCATTTAGCGGGTTTGATAATCCAGCCAATAGAGATATCATCTCATACTCTTGGTGTGAGGTGATGAAGCATGCTCGATCGGGTGACGGGGCTACAGGTTTTTGCGCGCGTGGCGGCGCTTGGCACGCTTTCGGCGGCGGGCCGCGCGCTGAAGATGTCGCAAACCATGGCGACCAAGCATTTGGCCGCACTAGAAGACCGGCTTGGCACCAAGCTCGTTCATCGCACCACGCGGCGGCTGACGCTGACGGAGGCCGGGCGGACCTATCTTGAATCGGTCGAGCGCATTCTGGCCGATATCGAGGAGGCCGATGCCAAGGCCTCGCTCGAAGCCATCGAGGTGCGTGGCACCCTGCGCCTCAACGCCCCCGTCTCGTTCGGTATCCGCGAAATCGGACCGATCCTGCCGGACCTCTCGCGCCGTCACCCGGCTCTGTCGATCGATCTCGGTCTCAATGACCGGTTCGTCGACCCGATCGAAGAGGGGTGGGATCTCGTCATCAGGATCGGCGGCATGCAGGGTTCTAGCCTCATCGCCCGGCGGCTGGCGTCGTGCCGTCTCACCGTATGCGCCGCGCCCAGCTATCTGGCCGAGCACGGCCGTCCAAGGACGATCGCGGACCTCGCGCACCACAACTGCCTCGGCTACACGCTGTCGCGCGATGCCGGTGCCAACCGCTGGCTGTTTGGCCGCGACGGGAAACATGGCGTCACGGTCAAGACGGCTTTGAAGGCCAACAACGGCGATGTGCTGGTGGCCGCGGCGGTCGCCGGTCAAGGCATCGTCTATGAACCGACGTTTCTGGTGTCGCGCGAGATCGCCGCAGGCGCGCTTCAGACAATCAAGCTCGATCATCCGGGCCGGGACCTTGACGGAATTTTCGCGGTCTATCCGTCGAGCCGCCGGCCGCCGGCCAAGGTGCGTGCCGCAATAGATTTCTTCGCCGGGACACTCGGGGCGGAACCCTGGGAGCATGTGCGCCTGCGGCCCAAGACATGACGCCGCCATGGGCCGCCGCGCGACTGGACCGTCCTAGCGGGCGCAGCTCGATGCGATTGAGCCGCGCAGGTGGTTGGGAATGGGTGGCGCCGGCCGCCATCCGCTGCACAACTTGCCGATGCGGCCGCCGTCGCCGTCCGCTCCCTCGACACAGAAGAGGCCTGAGCCATCAGGCTGGGGCGTGAAGCGCATGCCGCGCGCGCCAACATGGGCGTTATCGAGCGTTCCACCCAGGTAGTTGAGCGCATGGATGCGCGCGTGCGAGGAGCTAGGCGACGCATAGCGCCGCGGTGAAATATGCGTGCCGGTCACCGGGATCGCTTCGACAGCGCGCGTGCGCCATGCGCCGTCCACGCCCTTGGCGACGTGCACGCGCGCAAACAGGCCATAGCTCAGGCATACCGGATTATCGGTGATGTTGGCGGTGCCGTGATGCATGAAGTTGCCGAGGCCGTAGAAGATCAGTCCGCCCTTCGGTGTCATCTCGACGCCGCGCACCACATGCGCGTGATGGCCGACGATCAGGTCGATTCCGTCGTCGGCCTCCTGCCGCCATTGCGTGGTCTGCACCCAATCGGCCCGGACCTGACCCTCGGTGCCGTAATGCACGGAAAGAATTTTGTAGTCGGCGTCATCATCGCGCATCCGGTCGGTGACGAGATAGAAGTCATCATCCGACCGATAGGCGATCTGGCCCGGCTTTTCCTCGCCGGCGCGATGCGAGGCAAGATTGTTGGTGACGATGCCGATTGCGGAAAAGCCGATGACCGCGCCCTTGACGTTGAGAAGCGCCGGCTCGCTCGCCTCGAAGCGGTTGTTGCCGATTCCGGCATAGGCCTTGAGGCCGTGGGCACGCATGTCTTCCGCATGGTGCAGCGTGTCGCGCAGTCCGTTGACGCCGAAATCCATGGAATGATTGTTGGCGAGACTGAAGAGATTGACGCCGCGCTTGACGAGATGAGCAAAGCCGTTGGGGTGGCTCCTGAAGTAGAACGGGCCCGTCTGGCCCTTGGGGTCTGGCCTCAGATCGTTGCGCGCGGTGATGACGGTCTCGACGTTGACGAAGTTCAAATCGCCATCGACGTCGCGCGCCATGGGCGCGAAGGCTTGCTCGAAGGTTAAAGTCCGCCCGGCCTTGCTGGACGTGCGCGGGTTGACCGGGGCCATGTGCGGTGAAAAGCCGGTGTCGCCTGCCAGCGTGATGACGATCTGCGTGCCTGGTTTAGCGTTCGCGCCGCCATCATGACCGGGATCGCGCGGCGGCGCGGCGTCCGGAATGATTTTGACCGGCGCGAGCGTCGACATCTTCAATGGTGGTGTTGACGGTGTGATTGTGGCCGGAGCCGAGTTGCTCTCGGCCATCGCGGGTGGGGCAAAACACACCAAAAGACTGCTGAGGCCAACGGCGGCCTTCAAACAAAATACGCGCGCCATGGGTCACCAACGGCACCAAACACACGCCCCCTCGGCGGTAAATATGCGCGTCAATGGGGCAGCCGCATAGCCGGAAAATGTCGAACGTGCGGGAACAGGAGCGCATGAAGCGGTTGCTGCGCTGCCTTGGCAACACCTGTCCGGGTTAGGCTTTGAGCCGGTAACCGGTCTTGAACATCCACCAGACGACGGCAAGGCAGATCCCCAGAAACGCCAGGGTGATGGTCAGGCTGACGCCGATGCCGACGTCGGAGATGCCGTAGAAACTCCAGCGGAATCCGCTGATGAGATAGACGATGGGGTTCGCCAGCGTCACCGTCTGCCAGAACGGCGGCAGCATCGCGATCGAATAGAACGTGCCGCCCAGAAACGTCAAAGGCGTGATGACCAGCATCGGGATGATCTGCAGCTTTTCCCAGCTGTCGCCCCAGATGCCGATGATGAACCCCAGCAGCGAAAACGTCACCGCCGTCAGCACCAGGAACACCAGCATCCACACCGGATGCTTGATATCGATGTCGACGAACAGGCCGGCAGTCGCCAGCACGATGAGGCCGAGGATGACGGACTTGGTCGCCGCCGCGCCGACGTATCCGGTGACGATCTCGAAGGCCGAGATCGGCGCGGAGAGGATTTCATAGATCGTGCCGGTGAAGCGCGGCATGTAGATGCCGAACGAGCCGTTGGCCGTGCTTTCCGTCAGGATCAGCAGCATGATCAGGCCTGGAACGATGAAGGCGCCGTAGGGCACGCCATCGACGTTGGAAATGCGCGAGCCGATCGCCGCGCCGAAGACGATGAAATAGAGCGACGTCGACAGCACCGGCGAGGCGATGCTCTGCAGCAGCGTACGGCCCCAGCGGTTCATCTCGAACATGTAGATGGCGCGAATGGCTTCGACGTTCATTTGGCCTGCCTGACGAGATCGACGAAGATGTCTTCGAGCGAGCTTTGCGTGGTCGAAAGGTCTTTGAAACTGATGCCGGCATCGCGCAAATCGTTGAGCAGCGTGGTGATGCCGGTGCGCTCGCCCTGGGTGTCGTAGGTGAAGACCAGGTCATGCCCGTTGGCGCCAAGCTGCAAGCCGTACCGGGCGAGAGCGGCGGGAAGGGCCGCGAGCGGTNNAGGGCCGCGAGCGGCTCGGCGAGCTGCAACGACAACTGCTTTTTGCCGAGCTTGAACATCAGTGCGGTCTTGTTCTCGATCAGGATGATCTCGCCCTTGGCGATGACGCCGACCCGGTCGGCCATCTCCTCGGCCTCTTCGATGTAGTGGGTGGTGAGGATGATGGTGACGCCCTGGTCTCTGAGCCTGCGCACGATCTCCCACATGTCGCGGCGCAATTCGACATCGACGCCCGCCGTCGGTTCGTCGAGAAACAGGATCTTGGGTTCGTGCGCCAAGGCCTTGGCGATGAGCAGGCGGCGCTTCATGCCGCCCGACAGCGCCATGATCCGCGTATCCTTCTTGTCCCACAGCGTCAGGTCGCGCAGGATGCGCTCGATCAGGGCATGATCCTTGGGTTTGCCGAACAGGCCGCGGCTGAAATTGACCGTTGCCCATACCGTCTCGAACATGTCGGTCGAGAGTTCTTGGGGCACCAGACCGATCAGGCTGCGCGCGGCCTTGTAGTTCGTGATGATGTCGTGTCCCGCGACCGTGACGCGGCCCGATGTCGGCGTCACGATCCCGCAAATCGTGCTGATGAGCGTGGTCTTGCCGGCGCCATTGGGACCGAGCAGGGCGAAGATTTCGCCCTCATCGATCGAGAGGCTCACCGACTTCAGGGCGTTGAAGCCCGAAGCGTAGGTTTTTGAAACATTGTCGACGTGGATGATCGGCGCCATGCCTTCGCATAGCGCCGCAACCTCAGGCTGGCAACCGCCGGGTCAGAACTCTCCGCCGGCTGCAGCTTTCTCAGCCTTCCTTGGCCTTCTTCAGTTCTGAGAACTGCTTGACGGCCTGGAAGGCGTGACTCGCGTACATGACCGAGGGGCCGGCGCCCATATAGACGGCCATTGCGAGCGTTTCGGCCAATTCCTCATCCGTTGCACCTTGCTCGACCGCCGCCTTGGCGTGGAAGGCGATGCAGTCGTCGCAGCGGGTGGAGACGCCGATGGCGAGAGCGATCAGCTCTTTGGTCTTGGTGTCGAGCGCCTTGGGAGCAAGCGCCGCCTGAGCCATGGACGAAAAGGTTTTCATGACGTCGGGCGAGCCGGCGCGAAGATCGCGCAACGCGGTGCTGAGCGTCTTGGTGAAATCCGGCCAGTTCTCAGGCAGCATGACTGTGTCTCCCTATGATCGTTGTGGCACCGGAGCGGTGCTCAGCTGCCAACGTCTTCCTCGAAATTCTTGAGTTTGTCGATTCCGAGCATTTGCAGAGCCAGCCGTTCATAAAACGGCTCCGACTTGCCGATGCGGATTTTCCGCAGGAAATACTTCTCAAAACCAATCTTGGCCGCGTGCACCCACTTGCCGGAGGCCGACCAGTTGACATTGCGCGGGGGAATTTGCGGCTGCGCGACGAAGGCGACGCCGCCGTCGCCGAAGTCGGCAAGGCAGACCGCGTTCCAAGATCCGCGCGCGTTGACCTCCTTGCCGGCGACGAGGCGGGCAATGTTGTGCGCCGTTGCCGTGACCATGGATTCGATCATGAAGCCAGTTTTTGGCACGCCGACTGGCACGGCGGTTTTGCCCATCGGCGGAATGGCGACGCAGACCCCGATGGCGAACACGTTCTGGAAAGCCGGGTTGCGCTGATAGGGATCGACAATGACGAAGCCGCGCGGATTGACGAGACCGTCAATCCCGCGGATGGCCTCGACGCCGCGGAACGGTGGCAGCAGCATCGCGTAATTGAAGGGCAGATCGTGCATCTGCTTCAGCGCACCGTCATCGGTCAGTTCTTCGACCGTCATCCGGCCCGGCTCAACCTTCTGCACCTTGGCATTGGTGATGAACTTGACATGGTGCTGGCGCATCTCGCTTTCGAGCAGGCCCTTGGTGTCGCCGACGCCGTCAAGGCCCAGATGTCCGATGTAGGGCTCGCTCGTCACGAACGTCATCGGCACGCGGTCGCGGACGCGCGCGTCGCGCAAAGCCTTATCGAGTACGAACGTGAATTCGTAGGCCGGGCCGAAGCAGGAGGCGCCTTGCACTGCGCCGATGATCACCGGGCCGGGCTTGGCGACAAGCTTTTTGAAGGCGTCATAGGCTTGGAGCGCGTGATCGACGTGACAGATGGACGCCGTGTTGTGGTCGGGGCCGAAGCCTTCGATCTCGTCGAAGGCGAGATCGGGCCCGGTCGCAACAATGAGATAGTCGTAGTCGACGAACGTGCCATCATTCAGCTCGACCCGGTTCTCCTTGGGATGGACGCGCTTGGCACCCTGGGGTTCGAAGCCGATGTCGCGCTTGTTGAAGACCGCGACGAGATCAACCTCGATCTCCTCCTTCTGCCGCCAGCCGACCGCAATCCAGGGGTTGGAGGGTATGAAGGAATATTTGGTGCCCTTGTTGATGGCGGTGATCTTGTGGCCGCGGCCCAACTGGTCGCGAACCTCATAGGCCATGATGACCCCGCCCAAGCCGGCTCCCAGTACGACGACGTGTGCCATGAAACGCTTCTCCCGGATGTTGATTGTGTTCGCTGCGCGCCAAGCTGAAAATGCAGGGTGGCGACGGCCGCGCTGCCTCATTTGCGAGGGTCTCTTGCTTTAATACATTTAATTGCGTAAATACGCAAATACGAAGAAAAAGCGTGCAGCCGGGCCGGAATGGAGGAGAAAATGTTCAATATGTTCAGGTCGTCAGGTGCCAAGACGATTTCCCCGGCGGAGGCCCTGGAGCAGCAGAAGGGCGGAGGTATCCACCTCGTCGATGTTCGAGAGGCGGGCGAGTGGGCGCAGATGCGGGTGCCGGGCGCCATTCACGCGCCGCTGTCCGGACTGGCCCAGGCGATCCGCGATCTGCCCACCGACAAGCCGGTCGTCTTCTATTGCCTGTCGGGGCAGCGCTCCGCCCGCGCCGTCGATCTGGCCAGGCAATTGGGACTGGCGCACGATACGCACGTCGCCGGCGGCATCAGCGCCTGGCGGGCGGCGGGCCTTCCGGTCGAGCGATAGGGCGAACCGTTCGTTTCTGTGAGAGCTGGCCGGTTCAGCCCGGGCAGTAGATTTCGCGCAATGCGGCGAGTATGCGATCGATCTCCGCGCTCGCCAGCCGGTAGAACACGCGCTGGGCGTCCTTGCGCGGCAGGATCAAGCCTTCAAGCCGCAGCTGGGCGAGCTGCTGACTGGTGGCCTGCTCGCGGATCTGCAGCCGCTCCGCAATATCGCCGACCGACATTTCATACTCGGACAGCAGACAGAGAATGCGCAGCCGGACCGGGCTTGCCATGGCTTTGAGCAGCAACGCCGCCTTTTCGGACGCGGCGATCATGGGGTCGGCGGCGGGGGCGCGTCTGCGGGCCGGTCGCGGAAGGGACTTGGTGGCGGAGCGTGTCATGTCTTCATATAATCAGAATTGCGCAATTACGCAATTCGATTTGCACCTGGGCCCGCTTGTTTAGCGAGGTGCGCTGCCGGTGCAAAGCGTTGGCACCGTCAGCGCACGGCTATGGCGCACGCGCCTGCGTGGCCGCCTACGTCGCCGGTTTGCGCAACGTCGCGAAGCGCGAGGCCTCGACTCCGTTCTCCAGATCGCGGATGTGGAAGCTGAACGGCACCGTTTCGCTTTTCGGCAGAGCGGCAAGCGCCTTCTGCGGAACGGTGACGAACACGCGGACATCGCGCACATCGTCGGGCGGCACGTCGACCTTGGGATCGGTGTCGTTTTCCTGGCCTTGAACCGTCAACACCGCACCTTCGATCCCTTCGAGCTTCACCGAGAATTTGCGCGTCGTGTAGAGCTTGTTCAGGAACTTGAGGGTGAAGGTGTTGCGCACGCTGCCATCCGAAAGCTTGACGAACAGCGGGTTGCGTTCGGCGACCGCATTAAGACCCAGCATAGTGCGATTGAAGGTGGCAGCCAGAACCACGGCGGTGACGATGGCCAGCAGGGACGCGTACATGATGGTGCGCGGCCGCACGATGTTGAGCTTGAGATCACCGCCTTTGGCCTCCGATTCGAGGCTGCGGTAGGTGTCGTAGGCGATGAGGTTCTGCGGCCGGCCGACCTTGTCCATGATTTCGTTGCAGGCATCGATGCACAGCGCGCACTGGATGCATTCGAGCTGCGGCCCATGGCGGATGTCGATGCCCATCGGGCAGACGGCGACGCAGGCCTTGCAGTCGACGCAATCGCCGCGGCCTTCCCATGTCTGGTTCTTGCGGTGCGGTCCGCGCGGCTCGCCGCGGAAATCGCGATAGGTGATGAACAGCGAATCCTGGTCGAGCATCGCGCCCTGGATGCGCGGCCAGGGGCACATGTAGGTGCACACCTGCTCACGCGCGATTCCGCCCATCAGATAGGTGAAGAACGTCAGAAGACCGAAGAACAGATAGGTCTTGAAGCCCGCGGTGCCGGCGAAGAAGTCGCGCACCATTGTCGGCGCATCGCCGAAATAGAGGATGAAGGCGCCGCCGGTGGCAACCGCGATGGCGATCCAAGACAGATGAGTTGCGAGCTTCTTGGCGAATTTGGAGACCGACCAAGGCTCCTTGTCGAGGCGGATGCGGGCATTCCGGTCGCCTTGCCAGAAGCGTTCGACCGCGATCATGAGATCGGTCCACACCGTCTGCCAGCATAGATATCCGCACCAGACGCGGCCGGCGATCGCCGTGAATAGAAACAGCGCCAGCGCCGACATCACGAGGAAGCCGGAGATCAGATACAACTCCTGCGGCCACAGCTCGAACCAGAAGAAGTAGAGCCGCTCCTTCTCCATGTCGATCAGGAAGGCCTGACCGGGGATGCCGGGGCCACGGTCCCAGCGGAGCCACGGCAGCAGGTAATAGATGGCCATGGTCACAACCATCACGATCCACTTGATGTTGCGGAAATAGCCCGAGCCGCGCTTGGCGTAGATCTTCTGCCGGCTCGCATACTGGCCCCGTTCATCCTTGGCGTTGACCGCCTTGACGTCGTGGGTCTCGATGGTTGGCGTCGCGTCGTGGGCCGTGGTCGTGGACATGGCTGTCACCTGTTCAGCGTGTGGCCGGAACGGGAGCGGCGAATAGTGTCGCAGGTCCGTCCATTAGCGTAGACTAAATTACGTTTTGCTAATATACACGTCAATCACTTCCGGGGGTGCAAGCGGCGGCGGCAGTGTCGCAGTGGCAGTGTCGCAGTGGCCGTGTCGCAGTGGCCGTGTCGCAGTGGCAGTGTCACTGGCGGTGTCCGGCCGATCTGGAAACGGCTCGGCCTTGTGCGTGTCAAATCCGCAGCTTCGCAACCGGGAAAGAAACGCTGCGACAACTGTGCGGCCCATCGCGCGGCCCGTGGTTGATCGAAGTCAACGAAAGCTCCGCTGTCACACCTCATCCGTGCTCCGCTGACAGCGCATTGAAAGGCGATATGTGATGCTGGATTTACCCCAAGCTTCGAGGCCAGGCGGTGAGACGCAAACGGCACGTCCAAGCTCCAGCGCATTCCTGCGCGAAAAGGTGCTGTCGATCCAGCACTACACCGACAAGCTGTTCAGCTTCCGCACCACACGCTCACCTTCGTTCCGGTTTCAGAGCGGACAATTCGCGATGATCGGGCTTGAGGTGAATGGGCGGCCGTTGCTGCGGGCCTATTCGATGGCGAGCGCAGTCTATGACGACTCGCTCGAATTCTTCAGCATCAAGGTGCCCGATGGCCCGCTGACGTCGCGTCTGCAGCACATCAAGCCGGGGGACGACCTGCTCGTCGGCACCAAGCCGACCGGCACGCTGATATGCGGCAACCTGCGTCCCGGCAAGCGGCTGGTGCTGCTCGCCACCGGTACCGGCTTTGCGCCGTTCGCCAGCATCCTGCGCGATCCGGACGTCTACGAGCAGTACGAAGAGGTCGTGGCCGTCGAGGGCTGCCGGGAGGTCGCCGAACTCGAGTATGCAACCCAGGTCGTGGTCGGCGTCAGAAGCCATGATCTCTTGAGTGAGATCGTCGGCGACAAGCTGCACTATTATGCAACCGTCACCCGCGAGCCCTATCATCATCAGGGCCGCATTCCCGACCTGCTTGCCGCGGGCAATATCTTCTCGGACCTCGGCTTGCCGCCGCTCGACCTGGAGAACGACCGGTTCATGCTGTGCGGCAATCCGCAGATGCTCGCCGATATGCGCAAGATGCTGTCCGGGCTCGGCTTCACCGAAGGAAGCTCCGGCCGGCCGGCCGAATTCGTGGTCGAAAAAGCTTTCGTCGAGCACTGAAGTCAGAGCCCTCTCGTGCGGCTATCCGCTTCGCCGGTTGGCAGGGCGGGCGCGGGCTTGCTATGGTTCGCCCTGAGTTCAATACTTAGGGAGACAGACCATGGCGCCGCGGGCCAAGACCGAGATCGCAACCACGCTTGCAAGCGATGAGCAACCGAGCCGGCGTGCCTTGCTTGCTGCGGGGACTGGCCTTGCGGCTGCACTCTACAGCGCGGCTGCAGCCCGTGCCGAGGATGCGCCCGATGCGGCGCAAATGGATCATTCCAAGATGGATCACTCCGCCATGGACCATTCGGCCATGGGGCACGGCTCGGCCGATGCAAAGTTCCAGAAGCTCATCGACGCCGCCCATCATTGCGGCAACAAGGGCGAGGTCTGCCTCGATCACTGCATCGCCCTGCTCTCCAAGGGCGATACCTCGCTCAAGGATTGCATCCGCTCGATTTCGGTGATGCTGCCGATGTGTCAGACACTGTCGCGTCTTGCCGCTCTCGATGCCAAGCGGCTCAAGGAATTCGTGAAGGTCTGCGCCGGCGTTTGCGCCGATTGCGAAGCCGAGTGCAAGAAGCACGCCGAGCATCACGCCATCTGCAAGGCCTGTCAGGAGAGCTGCGCCGCCTGCATCAAGGAATGCAAGGTCGTGCTCGACGGCTGATGAAAGCGGAGCGGCCGCGCGACGATCTGGTTTTCACTCACCTTTGTTCGGCGCTCGCACGCCAGGGAGACGGAACATGAAGCGCGCTGCATTCCTCATCGGTCTGGCATTGCTGCTACCGGGGACGGCGCGGGCCGAAGAGCCTCGGCCGGCCCCGGCCCCTGCATCCGAAGCCGCCGCCACGCCAGCGATCCGCGTCGGTCCGCGATGGGTCGCCTGCACGGCCGAAGTTCAGAAGTTCTGCGCCGGGACGGAGCGCGGGCAGGGGTGGGTTCGCAGCTGCCTGAAGCCGCATCTGAGCGAGCTTTCCGATCCTTGCAAGGCCATCATCGGCGCCGACGGCGGCAAGGATCCGTGATGGCGGTCGTGCCGGTGGACGCGCGCAGCAGGTCCCCGGTCAGACTTTCGCGGCGGTGGCGAGCAATGCGCGGACCATCGGGATGAGACGCAAGGCGGGCCCGCCTTTGCCGGCGCACTGCATGCTGATCTGCGCGCCTTCGAACATCAGGAAAATCTCGTCGGCCAGCCGGTCGGGCGCAGCGTAGCCGCAAGCGTCGAGCAGTCGCATCAGGCGGTCGCGCTTGCGCGACTTGTAGTCCTCGATGATACGGCGGGCCCGATGTCCCGCCGGCAGTTCGACGGCCGCGTTGGCGATGGCGCAGCCACGGGCGCCGCTGTCTTTGAGCCGCTGGTCGACGGTGTCGAGCCAAGCTTCGAGCCGCGCCGTTGGATCATCTTTATGCGCCGCCTCGATGGCCGACCAGAGCGCCTCACCCTCGACGGCAAGGCTGCTGAGATAGGCGGCGATCAATTGATCCTTGGAACCAAAATGCCGGTAGAGCGTCATCTTGTTGGTCTGCGCCGCGGCCGCGATGGCATCGACACCGACCGTATGCAGACCGTCGCGATAGAACAGGTCCCGCGCTGCTTGCAGAATGCGCTCGCGCGGGGGCGCCGTGGGATCGGCGTGAGGGTTGACAGAACTGTGAGGCAGCCTTGCGTTCATTGCATATTGACTAGGTGTTACCGGTCAGTAACAAGTAGCACGATCACTTCCGGCCGTCAGCACTCTTGTGGCCGCTCCGAATTCAGTCCGTCCTGGGTAGCCGTTCGGCAAGCTGGCGACGGATGTATTGCGTTTCGGACGTTTGACCGCAGATGCTGGCTGTGGTGCGGATCGTTCCAGCCGGTCAGAAACGGGTAGACGGGATGCAAAAGACCAACGCCGACGCACCCTCCCCTGGTGGACGCCCGGCCCACACCCTGCGCGGCACTTGCGTGAGTGCGATTGCGGCCGTGGCTCTCGTTTTGGCCGGTTGCGATCAGGCCAACGTCGTGGCTCAGGCGCCTGCTCCACCCCCGCCGCAAGTAACGGTCGCCAAGCCGGCCGTCAAACGCATCACTGAAACCGACGAATACGTCGGCCGGTTCGTCGCCGTCGACTTCGTCGAGGTGCGCAGCCGCGTCTCGGGCTACCTTGAAAAGATACACTTCAAGGACGGTCAGCTCGTCAAGGCGGGCGATCCGCTGTTGACGATCGACAGGCGGCCGTTGGAAGCCGCACGTGACCGGGCCCAGGCGGCGTTGATGCAGGCCAAGGCCTCGCTGACATTCGCCGAAAGCGATTTGAAGCGCGGTCAGGAACTGGTGCGCGGAACCACCATCACCCAGCAGTCGCTCGATCAGCGCAAGCAGGCTCGCGCCGTTGCCGAGGCCGAAGTCAAATCTCAGGAAGCGGCATTGCGCCAGGCGGAGCTCGATTTGGGATATGCCGAATTGACAGCGCCAATCTCCGGCCGCATCGGCGACCGGCGCGTGTCTGAAGGCAACCTCGTGACCGGAGGCACCTCGGGTTCCACGACGCTGCTCGCCACCATCGCCTCCACCGATCCCATCCGTTTCGAATTCACCTTCGATGAAGCCTCGTTCCTGCGCTATCAGCGGCTCAGCACGTCGGGCGGGGCTGACAAGCGGCCCGGCGCCCTCAAAGTGCATCTGAAGCTTCTGGATGAGCAGGACTTCGCTCGCGAAGGCCGCCTCGACTTCATCGACAATGCCATCGACCGCTCGTCCGGCACCATTCGCGGCCGCGCAGAGTTCTCGAACGCCGATGGCGTGTTGACGCCCGGCATGTTCGGCCGCATTCGCTTGCCCGCCAAGGAGCCGGCCGACGCCCTCGTCGTGCCAGACACGGCCATCGGCACCGAACAGGTACGCAAGTTCGTGATGGTGGTGGATGCGGAGAACGTGGCGAAGCCCAAATTCGTCACGCTCGGACCCGTCGTCGACGGCCAGCGCGTCATCAGCTCAGGCCTCGCCGCGGACGATACGATCGTCGTCAATGGCCTGATCCGCGTTCGCCCGGGCATGAAGGTCAACCCGCAGTTCGAGACTGCGCAGCCCGCGTCGGCGTCGGCCCAGGATCCCTCGAAGCCGCAGGACCCGGCGGCGCGCACCAACTGATTTTTTCGAGGAGCGCGATATGCGCCTGTCGCACTTCTTCATCGACCGGCCGATTTTTGCCTCGGTCATCTCCATCGTCTTCATCATCCTGGGCGTCGTGGCCCTCGACCGCCTGCCGGTCGCGCAATATCCTGAAATCGCCCCGCCCGTCGTCAACATCACCGGGCAATATCCAGGCGCCAGTGCCGAGGTCGTCGCCTCGACCGTGGTGAGCCCGCTCGAACAGGCGGTCAACGGCGTCGAAAAGATGCTGTTCGTGTCGTCGAGTTCGACAGGCGATGGCCGCTTCTCGATTTCGGTTACGTTCGATCTCGGCACCAACCTCGATACCGCGCAGGTGCAGGTGCAGAACCGCGTCGCCACCGCGACGCCGCGCCTGCCGGCGGATGTGCGAAACATCGGCGTGACGGTGGCCAAGGCGTCGCCCGACTTGATGATGGTGGTGCACTTGTTGTCGCCGGACACGTCGCGCGACACGTTGTTTATATCGAACTACGCGAGCTTGAGCGTGACCGACGTCTTGAGCCGGATCGAGGGCGTGGGCTCCATCATCGTATTCGGCGTGCGCGACTATTCGATGCGCATCTGGCTCGATCCCGACCGCATGCAATCGCTGGCTCTGACTTCGGGAGATGTCGTCACAGCGCTCCAGCGCCAGAACGTGCAGGTGGCGGCCGGCGTTCTGAACCAGCCGCCGATGGAAAACCAGAAGGCATTCCAGATTTCGGTCCAAACCATGGGCCGGCTGACGTCTCCGGAAGAGTTCGGCAACATCGTCGTCAAGCAGTCGAACGAGGCGGTGGTGCGCGTCAAGGACGTGGCCCGCGTCGAACTCGCCGCGCTCGATTACGGCACCATATCCTATCTCGACAAGAACCCGGCCGTCGGCATCGGCGTCTTCCAGCTGCCGGGCTCGAATGCCATTGCGACGGCCGAAGCCATCAAGTCGACGATGGCTGAACTTTCCAAGTCGTTTCCGGCCGGCCTCAAGTACGACATCATCTACAATCCGACCGACTACATCCAGCAGTCGGTCGATGCGGTCGTGCTCACGATCTTGGAAGCCGTGCTGCTGGTCGTGCTCGTCGTCATCCTGTTCCTGCAGACGTGGCGGGCGGCGGTGATCCCGATCGTCGCCATCCCTGTGTCGCTCATCGGCACGCTGTTCTTCCTTGCCGCCTTCGGCTTCTCGCTCAACAACCTGTCGCTGTTCGGTCTGGTGCTCGCCATCGGCATCGTGGTCGATGACGCCATCGTCGTTGTCGAGAATGTTGAACGCAATATTGCCCAGGGTATGAGCCCGCGCGACGCCTCGATCAGGACCATGGACGAGGTTGGCGCGGCGCTGATCGCCATTGCGCTGGTTCTCACCGCGGTGTTCGTGCCGTCAGCCTTCATCACCGGCATCTCCGGCCAGTTCTACCGCCAGTTCGCATTGACGATTGCGGGTGCGACCATCATCTCGCTGATCGTCTCGCTGACCTTGTCGCCGGCGCTGTGCACGCTGCTCTTGAAGCCGCACGTCAAGGACAAGCGCGACAGCCTGTTGATGCGGCCCATCCACGGCTTCTTCCGCCTGTTCAATCGCGGTTTCGATGCCATGTCGGCCGGCTACGGCTGGCTCGTCGGCCGGCTGGTGCGCATTTCGGTGGTGATGCTCGTCCTTTACGCCGGCGTCATCGCCTTCGGCATGCATGAATTCCGCAAAACCCCGGTCGGCTTTATTCCCCAGCTCGATGCCGGCTATCTGATCACGGCAACGCAGCTGCCGGCCGCCTCATCGCTGTCGCGCACCGAGGCCGTCAACAAGCGCGCCGCCGAACTGGCGCTTGAAGTGCCGGGCGTTGCCCATGCCGTCAACATCGTCGGGTTCTCGGGCGCAACGCGATCGAACGCGTCGAACTCGGGCGCGATCTTCATCGTGCTCGAACCTTTCGAAGTACGATCGAAGGACCCGCAGAAGTCGGCCTCGGCCATTCAGGCGGCCCTGCAGAAAAAATTCGCTGTCATCCAGGATGCAATGGTGCTCGTCATCATGCCGCCGCCGGTGCGCGGCATCGGCTCGTCGGGCGGCTTCCGCATGATGGTGCAGGATCGGGGCGGCAATGGACCGGCCGCTCTGCAGCAAGCTGTCGGCGCCATGATGGGCAAGGCGGCCGGGACGGAGGGCGTCCGGCAGGTCTTCTCGCTGTTTGAAACGTCGACGCCGCAGCTCTATCTCGATGTCGATCGCGTCAAGGCGCAGATGCTGGGCGTCAACGTCTCCGATGTGTTCTCGGCGCTGCAGACGTTCCTCGGCTCATCCTACGTCAACGACTTCAACATGCTGGGCCGCACCTATCGTGTTACCGCCCAGGCCGACAGCGCCCACCGGCTCCAATCCAACGATGTGCTGAAAATCCGCGTCCGAAACGATCAAGGCGATACGGTTCCGCTCGGGTCGTTCACGACCGTGCGTGATATTTCCGGACCCGCGCGCGTGCCGCGCTACAACCTGTTCCCGGCTGCCGAGCTCGACGGATCGGCGGCGCCTGGATATTCGCAGGGCCAGGCCATCGCCATCATGGAAAAGATGGCGGCGGAAACGCTGCCGCCCGGGTTCGGCTTCGAGTGGACCGATCTCGCCTTCCAGCAAATCCGCGCCGGCAACACGGCGACCTTCGCCTTTGCGCTTGGCGTCGTCTTCGTCTTCCTGGTGCTTGCCGCCCAGTTCGAAAGCCTGACGCTGCCGCTGGCCGTCATTTTGATCGTTCCGATGAGCCTCATCGCCTCCATTGTCGGCGTGGTGATGCGCGGGCAGGACAACAATATTCTGACCCAGGTGGGCTTCATCGTCTTGATCGGACTTGCGGCAAAGAACGCGATTCTGATCGTCGAGTTCGCGTCGCAGCTCGAAGACAAGGGCAAAGACCGCTTTGCCGCCGCCATCGAAGCCTCACGGCTCAGAATGCGTCCGATCCTGATGACGTCGTTGGCATTCATCCTCGGCGTCGTGCCGCTCGTGTGGGCGACGGGCGCAGGTGCCGAATTGCGTCAGGCGCTAGGGACGGCCGTGTTCTCCGGCATGATCGGCGTGACGCTGTTCGGGCTGATCTTCACGCCCGTGTTCTACGTCGTCTGTCGTTGGCTGGCGCTGAAGGTGTCGGGCCGGCGGACACCCGTCACCGCAGCCGAGACAGCGAACGATAGTACTGCTTCGCATTGAATTGAGCACAATTGGCGCGCGCCGCCGGTTGCACAGATGCAAGGGGAGGCCCGGTCACTAAGTGCCGGGCCTTCTTTGTCTTGTTGGTCTTCTACCCTTGCGGCCCCCCGGCGTTTCCGTCAGGTGGACAACGCGAAAATCTGAGAAAAATTCCCCAGTTTCGTCGCACTTTGCGGACTATCCTCGGCGCCGTTGCGTTGTATGTTGCCGTCACGCGACAAAGGGGGGGGCGGCCTTACGTGGGGCAAGGGGACACGATCCGAATTTGGAGCCGCGCCAGATGGGGCGCGCCTGCCGTCTTCTCTTTGAGGGCGGCAGCTTTCTGCGTCGCCTTATCCATGTACGCACTGCTCGCTGCGGCAGTGCCACCGTTGACCGCGACGCTCATCGCCCCGGCAGAGGCGAAGGACAATAAGGGCGCAGACGACAGAGACGCGATCGAGGAAATGCGCCGCCAGCAGAAGGAAGAGGCGCAAAGGGCCCGCCAGGAAGCGCGTGAACAAGCGCGGCGTCAGCGGGAAGAGGCCCGCGAACAGGCGCGGCGCGACCGGGAGGAAGCGCGCGAGCAGGCCCGCCAGGCGCGCGAGGAAATTCAACGAGCGCGCCAGGAGGCGCAGCAGCAGGCCCGCGAGCAGGCAAAACAATTCTCCACGGAGCAGGCCCGTAAGTTCACCCCGCCAGTCGATGCGCCCGATATCGAATCCTCTGGCGGCTTTAAAACCGAAACCCGGCCACAAGCTGTGCGCGAGCCGTTGCGGGAGTTGCGCAGCGGCGGCAATGACAGTTCCGGTGGCGGAGGGACAGACGCATCGCCCGGCTCGCAGCAGTCGCCGGGCGGCACAGGCTCCGGATATCGTGCGCAGACGTCGGGCGAGGGCGGGGCTGCGAAAGGCGCTTCGGGCGGGTCTACGAAATCGACCGCTCAGCCGGCGGCCGGGCAGAAAGGCGGCTCCAAGTCTTCCCAAGGAAGCGAGCAGGCCGGAAAATCCAAGAACGACGATGATGCGGGAGGCGAGGCCGAAGAGTCGTCGAAGCCGCCGGCCACCATGGCCGAAGTGTTCAAGAAGCTGTTCGGCGCGCCCGCCAAGGACAATCCCTCTATCAACAAAGCGGCGCCCGCCGCCAAGCCGGCTGCCGCTGTTCCCGCCGCGCCCGCGCAACCTGTCAATGGTAAGGGCAAGGCCCATGATGCTGCCAACGGCCAAGGCGCCAACAAGGAGAAGTCGGCCCAGGGTGTATCGGCCAAGCCTGCGGTGGCCAATGCGAAGTCCAACGCGTCAGCGCCACCCGCCGCATCGGGCGGTGGTGGCGGCGTCGTCGCCCCTATCGATCTCGACATCGTCCAGCGCAACGAAGTTCTGGCCATCAACACCAACAAGGCCACGCTGCAGGCCGCTGTAAGCAAGGGTTTCAAGCTTGCGGAGACGAGCACGCTCTCGGGCCTCAATCTGTCGGTCGCACGCCTCATCACGCCCGCGGGTATGAGCAAGCAGCAAGCCGAACAGCAACTGGCTGGACTGGCCTCGAACTTGAAGGCCGGAGGTTTTGCCCGCAACGAGCGCTACCGCATTTACCGCACGGCGACCGGCGTGCCGAAAGCGTCGCCGGCGAGGCCGCCGGCGGCTTCGCCGAGCGGTCCGGCGTGTTCCGGCAGCCAATGCTATGCGCGCGACCTGATGGGTTGGCAGCCTTCGCTTTCGGCCTGCGCCAAGAGCGTACCGGTCGGGATCATCGATACCGCGGTCGATCTCACGCATCCTGCCTTCAAGAAAAAATCGATCGACGTCGGCCACCTGTCGGCCGGTAAAGCCGAGAGGAGTCCGAACTGGCACGGCACCGGTGTTCTAGGCGTTCTCGCCGGCGATGGGTCGAGCCAGACGCCGGGGCTCATTCCAGACGCCCGGTTCTTCGTCGCCGACGTGTTCTTCGCCGATGATGATGGCGAGCCAGCCACCGATACCTTGAGCCTGCTGCGCGGCATCGACTGGCTGAAGCGCAAGGGTGCGCGCGTCGTCAACATGAGCCTCTCGGGTCCCGCCGACGATCTGGTGCGGGACGCGATCGGCAAACTGGCGCAATCGGGCGTGATTTTCGTCGCCGCCGCCGGCAATGGCGGACCCGGCGCGCCGCCGAGCTATCCGGCTGCGTATGAGCCGGTCATCGCCGTCACCGCCGTCAACAAGCGCATGACCGGCTACCGTTATGCCAATCAGGGGTCCTACATCGATCTGGCGGCACCCGGCGTCGACATCTGGACCACGCTGCCGGGGGCGCAGCAGGGCTATCACTCCGGCACCTCATTCGCGGCGCCGTATGTGACGGCGGCGCTGGCAACCATGTACCGCCGCCTCGACGGAACATCGAAATCGCAGGTGCTGCAGCAGGTGTCCTATCGCGATCTGGGCGATCCGGGCCGCGATCCGGTCTACGGAAACGGCATGTTGCTCGCTCCCCCGTCGTGCGGTGCCGAGAGCGTCGCCAATTCGGCACCGGCGCTCAACGCTCCCACTTCGGCCCCGCCAGCGACGGCACCGATCGGTTTTGGTTTCCAATCGAGCAGCGTCGATGCCGTGCCGGCATTCGAACAGCTGCCGTGGCTTCCGGCCGGCGGGCAGTGACGCGGCGCATTATACGCCAAGTCCGCCGCGGCCTGCGCGACACGAAGATGTCCAGCGCCGCAGAGCGCTAATCGCCGGTTCGCTCTAGCCTTATGCTCGTCGCATTGGACGTGATCAGTCGCGCCAGCCGTTCTTGATGAGGGCCGCTTCCCGATCAAGCGTAAGGGCCGGGCCCTCGATCAGCATGTCGGCCACTGCGTCAATCGCGGGCGACGTGTTGGCGCCAGCGGGCCGCGACAACCCATCGCCCGAGGGTGCCGCATTGGCGAGGAGCGAATGGGCCTCGATTGTCCACGACGCTCCACTCGCCCGGCAGGCCAGACCCGCGGCGCGCGCGCCGTTCTCGACCGCAACATCGTACTGGCGGCAGAAACGGCTGTCGGTCGTGGCGAACGTCATGACAGGCGTGATGGAGACCGGCTGGCCGGCCAGCGAAGAGAGCGCCGCCGCTTTACTCGGTTGTGTGTCGAGCACTTTGGAGAGTTCCGGCGAGGCGATGAATTTGCCGTCTTCCAAGGCGACCAGCGCCGGGGCTGGGGTTGCCTGTGTTGGCGTATGCAGCGACCACCCGGCGGCACCGCCGATCAGCAGAGCCGCCGAGCACGCGGCCGCGACCAGACCGAATGGCAGCGAACTCGAGACCATCTCGTTCAAGCGCGACCATAGTGTCGGACGCAGCGAAGGCTTGATGACGCTGCCGTGAGACGAGGCGCGCTGCGCCACAGGCGCATTGTGAATGGCATCGGCGAGCGCGTCGGGAAGAGGCCAGTGCAGCACGGGCCCCAGTTCCCGCTTCAGCAGCGCCGCAGTGCTCGTGAAAACTTCGAGCCGCTTGCGGGTCTCGCCGGAGGTATTGAGCACGGTTTCGACGCGGCGGCGCTCCGCCTCGTCAAGCGCGCCATCGGCATACGCCATCAGAATGTCATCCGAGATCTCACTCACTGGACCTCTCCTTGATCAAAACCGGACCGGCCTCGTCCAGGCCCATGGAGGCGTGCAAGGCCTTGCGGGCGCGCGCCAGGCGGCTCATGACGGTACCGATCGGAACTTCAAGCGTCTCGGCCGCTTCCTTGTAGGTCAGCCCATCGATGCTCACGAGCGTCAGTACCATCTGCTGGTCGGCCGGCAGCGCCGCGATGTGTCGCGTGACGGCATCGAGAGTCAGCCGGCCCTCGGTGACCTGGCGTCCGTCCGATCCGGCAAGATCGATGGCCGTATCGACATCGACCACTTCGCCGCGGACCTTGTTGGCCCTCATGCGGTCGATCCAGATGTTTTGCGCGATACGGTACATCCAACTGTCCAATCGGGTGCCGGCTTGCCACAGATCGGCGCTGGCGAGCGCGCGCAGGCAGGTTTCCTGCACGAGGTCGTCGCACTTCTCCATGTCACGGGTCAGCACAAAGGCGAAGCGCCGCAAACGAGGCAGCAATTCCACCATCCGCGTCCGGATATTATCCGACACTGGATTGCTCCCCCGCATGATGTGGAAACAACGGCCTGGCAGTTTGGATATTCCTCGCCGCCGCGAAATATGACTTTCTTGTGGAGCCGCTCAAGCTCGTATCCCCCCGGATCCGTGGCGCTTATGGCACGCTGTACCCCGCCGGACGGCGCAGGCCCGCTTCTTGGCCGTCGTGGCGGCACTGTGACAGGCAAAATACGACTTTGCGGCGGCAAAGGGGCCGTTTTGCAGAGATGCGTAACGGCGCCCGGACACGAGGTCCGCGCGCCGTATTGCTTAACAATTCAGATTGCGTGATCAGCCTCAGTGGGCGGCTGCGGCATATTTCGCCTGCGTGCCTTCGACCTTGGGCCGCTCGGAGCCGGCAATGCGGCCGTCCTCGATGCGCACGATGCGGTCGGCGAACTGCAGGGTGCGGTGATCGTGGGTGACGGCGAGCACGGCGCGATTGGTGTCCTGGGCCACCTGGGCAAGAAGCTCCATCACCGCCAAGCCGTTGGTCGAGTCGAGCGCCGCGGTCGGCTCATCGGCGAGGATCACGGACGGTGAACCGGCCAGCGCGCGGGCGATCGCGACGCGCTGCTTTTCGCCGCCCGACATTTTCGACGGGCTGGCGTTGATGCGATGGCCGAGGCCGACGGCGACGAGTGCTTCGGCCGCCATGTCGTAGGCATCCGAACCGCGCTGATTGCGCAGATCGAGTGCCAGCATGACGTTCTCGACCGCGGTCAGCGTCGGCACCAGATTGTAGGACTGGAATACGAAGCCGACGTGCTCGCGGCGGATATCGGCGAGGCCTTCGGCGCCCATGCCTTCGGTCGAGACGCCGGCAACCTTCAGCTGCCCCTCGGTCGGCGACAGGATGCAGCCGAGGATCGAGAGCAACGTGGTCTTGCCGGAACCTGACGGGCCCATGAGCAGCGTGAGCTCACCGGTACTCAGTTCCAGATCGACGTTCTTCAACACTTTCACTTCGTTGGGCGCGGTGCCCAGTATTTTGACGATGCCCTGGGCTTCCAGGATGACCTTGCTGTTTTGCGGTGCTGACATGGTTCTCTCCTGGGACCTTAGCGGCTGAAGACGACGGCCGGGTCGATCCGGACCACTTTGATGATGGCGCTGATCGCCGCGAACACGCACATTCCGACGGTGACCGCGAACAACGCACCGGCAAGTTCCGGCGTCATCACGATCGTCAGCTTGGTGTCTTTGGCCGCTTCGATCACACCCATGCTCAGAGTGATACCGAGCGTGTAGCCGATCAAGCCGGAAAGCACAGCCTGCATCAGGATCACCTTCACGATATAGCCGGCGCCGGCGCCAAGGGCACGCAGCGTGGCAAACTCGTTAATGTGGTCCTTGGTGCTGGAGTAGAGCGTCTGGGCGACGATGACCACGCCGACGATGAGGCCGAGCACGGCGCCGGCGATGAGGGCGGCACCCGCGCCGGTCTGGAACAACCAGTAGGCGAGGCTGCGGCTGCGGAACTCGTCCTGCGTCAGCACTTCGGTATCGGGCAGGCGGGCCGAGATTTCGGCGCGCACCGCTTCGATGTCGGCACCGTCGGCGAGGTGAACGCGCTGGTAGGTCGCCTGATCCTGGCCGACGCCGGTCAGGCGCCGTGCATTCTCGATCGAGGTGAAGACGTAGGGCAGCGTGGTGAACGAGCGGATGCGGCGGGTCGAGGCGGCGACTTCAACCGTTACGCCGTTGATTTCGGCCTGGTCGGTCACGGCCTTGATGCCGAGATCGGGGAAGTAGCTCTGGTCGATGGCGACCGTGTTCGGCGCGTCCAGCGCTTCACGGCTGCCGACTTCGATGTTCCAGGGCAAAGCCTTGGGGCTGTCGCCGGCCGTGCCGACCAGGAGCACCGTGTTGGTGCCGCCTTCGGGCTTGCGCCAGCGGGCGAAGGACACGACCATATCTTCGGCATCGGCGACGCCGGGTGTCGAGATGGCCATGTGGCGCTCGCGGCCCGAGAGCGGCGAGGGGTCGTCATAGGACTTGGTGCCGAGCGGCACGATCCACAGATCGGCGGGGGCCTGATCGAGGATGGCGGCGATCTTGTTCTGCGAGCCGATGTAGATGCCGGACTGGACCGCGACGAGCACCACCGAGAACACGATGCCGACGATCGTGACCATGAAGCTCAGCCGATCGTGAAACAGGTTGCGGTAGGCAAGCTTTACCACCATCGGAACGAATGATTTCGGCTTGGCAGGCAGCTTGTCGGGCTTGGCAACTCTGGCAGCGGCGGGCTTTGCGGCGTGCGCCGTGGCGGGGATTGCAGCGGTGTTCAGAAGTGCGATGTCCATGACCTTTCCTCCTCCTTGAGGTGTTGGTCGGAGTTTGATGGGTTTGGGTTCAAAGCGCTGTTCCCCGGGGCACAAGGTATGCGGTCCTTGTTCCCCGGGGCGTTCGCTTATTCGCAGGGCACGTCGATCAGGCCGGCGATGGCGGCCGAGAACCGGCGGCACAGGCGCTTGACCGTCGCGGGCACGTCGGACTTGGGTTCCGATTTGACCTCGGACTTCAGTTCGACGGTCTTCTCAGCCTTCGGCTCATCGGCCTTCTGGGGTTCGACCTTGGCCGGTTCGGCCACCGGATCGGGCTCGATCGTCACGGCCGCGGTGCGGGCGACAGCCGGGGTCGACTGAGTGCCGGTGAAGTTCGAGTCTTCGGCTGCCGGCGGGGTCTCCGGCACGTAGATCGACGGGGTCTCGTCGGTCACCGTCGCGTTATCCTCGAGCTTCGCCGTCTGCACTTCCGCCGGACCAGCGACAGGCTTGGAAATCTTAGGCAATTTGACGATTTTGCGCGGCCGCGTGGCTTCGGCGACTTCGAACTTCGGAGCGGCGCGCTTGACCTTGCGGGCCGGGGCTTCGGCAACCTCGACCTTCGGGGCGGGCTTGGGCGCGGCCTTCTTGGCCTTGCGCACCGGGGCGTCGTCGTTGTGGCTGCGGGCGACCGCGCGGGGCTTCGAATAGCTGTTGTGCTGCTTGTAGCTGCGGCCGGTGTCGCTCTGGTGTTCGCGGGCGACGAAGTTGCCGAGCGGGAAGCCGAAGCCGAGGCCGACCCGCAGGCCGCCGGCGTTGGCGGCGTTCGACAGCGTGGCGGTGGCGATGATGGTGGCGGCGAGAGCGAGCGTTTTCTTGGACATTGTAGCCTCCTTGGGGCTCTTTGGTTTTCCGTTCGGGCCGGTCTCGCCGGCGACAGGTGCACTTTCGCTCTTGAGGCGCTCTCGCGCTGTTCCGGCTGGAACACGTGAAAACAAATCTGAGAAATCTAGATTATCTATATATTTCATAATGTTATGACTTCCTCATGCGCTGGCGGCGTGGGCCGTGCCGACGCTGTCGAGAGGGGCGGCCGCCTTGAGGCCGGCGGCAAACCGGTGGATCGCTTCGACCACGAGGTGGCGCTGCCGGTCGACGGTGACGATGTGATAGCAGTCGTCGAGCACCACGAGGTCGACGGGACCGGCGAGCTGATCGCGCAGATAGGTGGCGTTGCTCAATCCCGCGTAGTCGTCCTCCAGCGGGTGAACGATGAGCGAAGGCTGGTGGACGTAACCGACAAGTTTAGTGACGGCGTTAACCAGGCAGCGATGCTCGAACACGGCCCCGCCGGGCGTGACCGGGTGGCCGGCTTCGGCCGCTCCCTTCGACGCGCGGGCACGCTGGATGAAATCGCGAATGCGCTCGTCCTTGATGCCGTGCGGATCATGATGCGGGAACGAGAAGAAGTTTGCGAACCACTTGTGGCGGACGAGTTTGAACAGCCGCGCATACCAAGGGATCATCCAGCCGTTGAGCCAGAGCGTCGGGGCGAGAAGCGTGGTGGCGCGCACCTTGCCGGGATGCTTGGCGGCGAGCATGACGGCGAGCACGGCGCCGGTCGAGAGACCGCCGACGATGACCTCGTCGCACTCCTTCGAAAGGTCGTGCAGCGCCGCTTCGGCGCTTTTGTACCAATCGATCCAGGTGGATGCCTTGATGGCGCTTTCATCGCCGCAATGGCCGGCCAGCATGGGGCAGGAGACAGTATAGCCGAGCTTGGCGAGCCCGCCGGCGACGAAGCGCATTTCAACCGGCGTTCCGCACAACCGGTGCAGCAGAAGGATGCCGGTCTTGCCGCCTTTCAGAGTGAAACCCAATTCGCACGCCATGTTGAAACTTCCCCTTATGAATTGCGTATTTCTTGAGCGATACGCCTGGATGAGGCCCGCCTCAGTTCCGTGCGGGACACCTCACGCCGCGAGCTGCTCGATGGCGTGTGACGGAAAGCGGACCGGTTGGACGTTCGGCACCGACAGTGCGGTGATGAAGGCCTGCGGCTTGAAACCGAAGCGTGTGTTGAGGCGCTGGTGTGCGGCCTCGTGCACGGCGCGGGCGATGAGTTTGAAGCCTTGATTGAGAAAGAGGTCCTTCAGCCGGCGGCCGGCGAAGAGATTGAGAAGTGCGCGAAAGCGCAGCGCCACCGCCACCCGCAGGTGCGGGCGATCAGCAAAATGCGCCCAGATTTCGTTCTCGAGTTCGCGGATCGCCTCTTCGCTCAAGCCATTCAGGAGGGCGAGGCCACGGCCGGTCTCGATCAGCCGTTTCATCGGCATGTAGAGATCGTGCAGCGATACGGGGGCAACGTCCGTGGTATCGATTGCAAGCGCCATGTCATCGTCTCCTTACGGCCGGCGATCAAAGGGAGATGCCGCCGAAGGCCGCCCACGGCGACCCGGCAAGAACGATGATTTCGCGGGCCTTGAAGCTCTCCGGCTCGAAGTGCACTTCCTCGCCTTCCAGATCCTCGCGGCGGTTCAGGATCGCGCTTCTCTCAAAGCGGTACTTGGCGCCGTTCTCGGCGACGATGACGCCGACGCCGATGGTCGAGTGGAAGGTTTTGATCTCGCCGTACATGGAACTCTCCTTGGGTTTGAACCTTGGGTTTAGGCCTGGGGTTTGCGACGTCTGCTTGATCCGTCGCGGCAAGGTGTCAGAGGGTTCAAAGACGGGCTGTTCCAGGCGAAACAGGCCTTGCGATCGGGGCCCGCGTCGCTATCTCTTCATCGCCACGTGGTTAATGCCGAAGGAGCCGCCGCTGATGATGTTCAAATGCACGACACCCGTTCTCGCCGTCCTGGCGTTGGTGTTTGCGGCTCAACCGGCGCGGGCGGATAATCCGGACCTGATTTTTAAGAAGTCGACGGTTTGGAAGTTTCTCTCTCCCGACGACAAGATCGGCACCTACGGCATCGACGATCCCGAGGTGGAGGGCGTCGCCTGCCATTTCAGCGTGCCGGAGAAGGGTGGATGGAAGGGCTGGCTGGGCCTTGCCGAGGAACTCTCGCAAGCTTCGCTCTCATGCCGGCAGTACGGGCCGATCAAGTTCAAGAAAAAGCTCGAACAGGGCGATCAGATGTTCACCGAGCGCCGCTCGTTCTTCTTCAAGAAGATGCAGATCGTGCGCGGCTGCGATGCCAAGCGCAACATGCTCGTCTACCTCGTCTATACCGACAAGCTCATCGACGGCAGTCCGGAAAACTCGACTTCCAGTGTGCCGATCATGCCGTGGGGTGCCGAGCCGCCGGTCAAGTGCTCGGAGTGGATTACGCAGTAGGCGGTATGCCGCGGGGCTTACGCAAAAAGGCGTATGCCCCGTTCGCTTGGCCGGAAAAAGCATCCAATGGCCGACGTGACGGCCTTGGATCGCCCACGCATCATCGGTGATCAACGTTAACCGTTCGATCAAAGAGAGATGCGTCATGGCCGTTGCACCCGTCTATTTCGACAGCAGCCTGACTGACGAGGCGCGCAGGCAGGCGCTCTATGATGGCAGCATCTTCATTCAATCGCCAACCGCATCGTCGCGGGCGCTGATCGCGCTCGGCCGTGAAATGCTTGAAAAGGCCTTCGCGCCGCACGATCCGCGCACCATCTACGAGCACATGTCGGCGGAGGAGGTGGCGGCGATCCTCGGCGTGTTGAAACCGAAGTTCGTGCATCATCCCGATTGCAAGGCGCTGATCCGCGAAGTGCTGATCGAAAATGGCGTCGATCCGGACCGGACTTACTTCGACGTGCCGCGCATGCGCTCGGCCTATCCTTCCCACTTCCTGTCGTCCGGCATCGCCTATGCCTTCCATCCGCATCGCGACACCTGGTACTCGGCGCCCATGTGCCAGATCAACTGGTGGATGCCGATCTATCCGGTCGAACCCAATAACGCGATGGCGTTTTATCCCGATTATTTCGATCGCCCGGTCGCCAACAACTCGGAAATTTACAACTACTACGAATGGAACTCCAAGAACCGCGCCACCGCTGCCCAGCACGTGAAGAGCGACACGCGCGAACAGCCAAAGCCCCAGCAGGACCTTGAAGGCGCGCGGCTTACCTATCTGCCCCCGCCCGGTGGCGTCATCCTGTTTTCGGGCGCGCAGCTGCACGAGACGGTGCCCAACTCGACGCCGATGACACGCTACAGCATCGATTTCCGCACCGTGCAGCTCGATGATGTGATCGCCCACAAAGGAGCGCGGAACCTCGATACGCGCTGCACCGGCACGACCATGCGTGACTATCTGCGCGCCCGCGATCTGGTGCACATCCCGGAGGAAATCGTCGCGACCTACGACGACGGCACGGCGACAGATGACAAGATTCTCTATTTCGGCGACCGGCTCGCCCAAGGCGTTCAGGCCGCGGACCATGCGATCTCTGCCGTTTGAGCACATCGCAGCGCCGCACCGCAATTTGCGCTGCACCGGCGAATTCAGTTTTCCGCGGCGTGTTTCGTGTTGTGCGCGCACATCCCCTGGGTTTACCTATAGGTACAGTTGACCGTCAGCCGGCATAGGGGGCCGCGAGAAGCCCCGCCGGCGGCGGCTGCATCCTTGGGAGGACCTCATGACCGTTTCGAAATCGATGTTCGTCGTGGCGGCGTCCGCCGCAGCGCTCGGCTTATCGGCTCCGGCCTTCGCCGGCAGCGCCAACGGCACCTGGCTTCGCGGCAACGGCGCGCATGTGCTCGCCTTCGACTGCGGCGGCGGGCTTGGCTTGAAAGTGACCAAGTCGCCGGAACCCGGCAAGGTCGGCAAGACCATCATGTGCGGCGCCAAGAAGACCGGCGAGAACAAGTGGAAGGGATCGCTGCTGAACCTCGACGACGGACAGAAATATTCGGGCTACGTCACGCTATCGGGCAATTCGCTGACGCTGTCGGGCTGCGTCTTAGGTGGCATCATCTGCAAAAACGATACGTGGTCGCGGTTGAAGTAGGCCCTTCCGGCCGCCGGCGGCGCCTTTTGTCCGGCCGTTTCAGACGTCACGGGTCCGTGCGCCTGCGCACGGACCCGTCGTGTCTTTCTGACACTGATGAAATGGTCCGGAGCTACTTCCCCAGCTCTTCCTTCACCTTCGTCGCCAGTTCCTTGAGCGTGAAGGGTTTGGGCAGGAAGGCGAAGTCGTCGGTGCCAAGAGATTCGCGGAAGGCGTCGTTGGGGAAGCCCGAGACGAATATGACCTTGAGGTCGGGCTTGGTCTCGCGCAGCTTCTTGAACAACGTCGGTCCGTCCATTTCCGGCATCAGAACGTCGGAAAGCACCAGATCGATCTTGTCGCCGCTGGCGTTGACGATGTCGAGCGCTTCCACGCCGTCGGAGGCTTCGAGCACGGAGTAGCCCTGGCGCTTCAGAGCGCGCACGGCGAACTGGCGAACGTCGACTTCATCTTCCACCACGAGCACCCGGCCGGTGCCGGTGAGATCGGTAGGCTCCGTATCCTTCTTGGCGGACGGCTTGGGCTGAACGGTTTCGACCTCGTCTTCGGTCTCGACGACGTAGCGCGGCAGGTAGACCTTGAACGTCGTGCCCTTGCCGATCTCGCTCTCGGGCTGGATATAACCACCCGACTGCTTGACGATGCCGTAGACCGAGGCAAGGCCGAGGCCGGTGCCCTTGCCGACGCCCTTGGTGGTGAAGAACGGTTCGAAGATCTTGGCCATCACCTCCGGGCTCATGCCGGTGCCGGTGTCAGAAACCTCGATCAGCACATATTCGCCCGGCTGGAAGCCGACGACGTTGCTCATGCGCTGGCTTTCGCGCTCGGTCACGTTGCGGGTGCGGATAGCGAGACGGCCGCCGTTCGGCATGGCATCCCGGGCGTTGCGGGCGAGGTTCAGAACCACGTTGAAGATCTGGTTGTTGTCGGCGCGCACGTACCATAGATCGCGCTCCGACGTGATCTTCAATTCGATCTTCTCGCCGAGCGCGGTCTTTAGGATGGGCGTGATGTCGGTGATGCTCTCGCCGAGGTTCAGCACCGCCACCTGCTGGGTCTGCTTGCGCGAGAAGCCGAGCAGGTTGGAGACGAGGCCGGCGGCGCGATTGGCAGCCGACTTGATGTGCATGATGTCTTTGTAGGCGGCGTCGCTCGGCCGGTGCGTCTGCACCAGCAGGTCGGAAAAGCCGGTGATGGTCTGCAGCACGTTGTTGAAGTCGTGCGCCACGCCGCCGGCCAGCTGGCCCACGGCCTCCATCTTCTGCGCCTGGGCGTAGCGGGCTTCGAGCGCCTTCTGCTCGGTCGCGTCGATGACGTAGATCGCCGCCGCGTCGCCGCCCGGCACGGCCGCCAGTGGCGAAAGATAGACGCGGTGGAAGAATTGCTTCTGATCGCCGCTGGTGATCTCGACGGGTGCGACGTTGCCGCGGCCGGAGAGCACTTCGGCAAGGCCGCTGGCGAGCTTGATACGTTCTTCGGCCTCGGCATTGCGGCACAAGGTGTCGAGCGCCGGCTGGTCGTTGGCGGCGCGGCCGTCAAGCACCATGCGCATGAAGGCGGCGTTGCAGCTGGCGATCCGCCCTTCGCCGTCGAGCGTGGCGATACCGAAAGGAGCCGACTGGAAGAAGTGGGAGGCGCGGATTTCGCCGGCGCCGCCGCGGGCGCCGAGACCCGGTGTTGCGCGATGCAGCGCGGTGATGGTGAAGTCGGGCTCGGTGCCTGCCGCCGTTGCGGTGGCCGACGGCTCGACATAAAGCGTCAGCGGCACGATGTGGCCGTCCTCGCGCGACAAATCGAGATCGACCGAGCGGCGCTCCGGATCGGCCTGACGGGCGAGTTCGCGCAGCAGCCGCGTCCCGTCCTCGCCGGCGAGGTCGGAAAGATTCATGCTCTGTGCCGCCATCGCGCCTGAGGCGAGGCCGAGCCAGGAGGCGAACGTGGCGTTGATGTGCGTGACCTTGCCGTCGCCCGACACCGACAGGAAGCCCATCGGCATCGTATCGAACGCGGCAATCGCCGACACCAGGCTACCAACCGTCTGGGCCTCGCGGCCCTTGTCGTCGGAGATGTCGGTAATGTCCCAAAGCGCCAGGGTCTCACGGGTGTTGCCGGAGACAGAGGCCCGTTCCGGCGAGGCAAACGGGCTGACCGCGACACGGATCCAGGACGGGCGGAGGGCATTGGCGGATGCGGGGCCGGATTTGAGGCGGATTTCTTCGCGGCGGCTCTCGCCCCGCTCGGCGGCGCGCATGATGCGGAAGAGCGCCTGCGCGGCGTCGGGGTCGCCGGTGACGGACTGTTCGAGTGCCGCGATCGGACCGGCATCGGAGCGTCCAAACAACGTCTCCAGTGCTGTATTCCAATAGAGGACTGTCCCGTCCGGTCGGGCGATGATCTTGGGCGACTCGGAGGCGTCGGCGGCGGCGCGCAGAAGGTCGCCGGCCGGCGTGCGGGCGCCAATGCGGACGTGACCGGCGGCGATGCCGAACATCAAGAACATGCCGAGCATGGCGAGCACGGCCATGATCGTCAAAACGAGAGGCTCGCCCGACCCGCTGGCAATCAGGCCGAACACGACTGCGCCAAGCGCAGCAACGACAAAAATGGTCGAAAGGAAGCCGCCGAACCCATCCGCTGCGGTGAGCGGATCGAGGGGCGCCGCCTCGATCTTCAACGCCTCTCGCTCTTGCATGGGGAGGGACGTTACCAGATTCGCGGACGCGCGGTCGTTAAGGGAGGACATTGATCAAGCACTCAGAACGCAACATGCAGACGTGCCGCTTCGGGGCGGCTCTTTTGTTGAGGCTAAGACTTCGATCATTAGGGTTAAAATCCCATCAATTCCGCGCTATGAATCGTATCGAACTGGGGAGAACGCACGATTGCCGGGGGCCGAGGCCTTAAATTGCGGCAAGACCGGCTTAAAATGCGGTTGGCGGCCTCTACAAGTCGGAAAATGTAGCCGCGCCGGACGTTGCGGGTCCGGGAGGGATTGGGGCCGCCCGGGCGGGCGCGAGGAGGCGGGATGTGGGACGTCATCTATTGGGGCGCCATTCTGGCGATTGTCGCCGGTTTGGGCGTCATGGGTGCGGTGGTGGTCCGCGCCTATCGCAGCGGACTGACGCCGTCCGACGTCTTCTTCAAGCCCCGGCCCGAGCCACGGCTGGGCGTGATCGAACAGGCGAGCGTGGACGGCAAGCGCCGTTTGCTGCTCATCCGCCGCGACGATGTCGAGCATCTGATCATGACCGGCGGGCCGGTGGACGTGTTGATTGAAACCGGCATTGGCGAAAAGCGGCGCCCGGCGCAGTCCGAGCCGCACGTGGCAGCGGCCGCGGTGTTCTCGCGCCCGGCCCGGCCATTCGGTCAAGCCGCGCCGCAGCAGCAGACGACCGCTGAAGAGTTCGAAGCCGCGCTCAAGCGCTAGAGACCGTCCGCACCAGCGGCGCCAACAGGTGTGCAATCGCGCTTAGTGCTGGGTATCGCCATCGGCGAAGTCGGCGCTGCGCAGCTTGGTGAGATCGAGCGCGCTCACGGCGATCTTGATTTGCAATGGGGCCCGCGTTGCCGCGCCGTGATGGGCTGCAGTGCTGGCCTTCAGGGCGCGCTTTTTCAGCGGAGCATCGGACAACGTACTGGCGGCAAGGGCCGACGCCAGCGTGAGACCAGCAGTGAGCGAGGTCACAAGGGCTATACTCGACTTCAATGCAGACACGGGCCACATCCTTCAATTCAAGACACAACGCGCACAGGTTGATCCTGCCACACAGCGGTTAACAGCTGGTGAAAGCGTGTCTCAAATGAGGATTGCCGGGCATAAGTCGGTGCGAAAGCGGTGACGGCCGTACCGGCACCATCTATGGCGCCACCTATTCCTCGCGATAGACCTTCTCGCGCCGCTCGTGGCGCTCCTGCGCTTCGACCGACAGCGTGGCGATGGGCCGGGCGTCGAGCCGTTTGAGGCCGATCGGCTCGCCGGTGTCCTCGCAATAGCCGTAGCTGCCATCATCGATGCGGGCGATGGCCGCGTCGATTTTAGCGATCAGCTTGCGCTGACGGTCGCGGGTTCTCAGTTCGGTCGCGCGGTCGGTTTCCGACGTAGCGCGATCGGCAAGGTCGGCGTGCTGGGTTGAATCCTCGTGCAGAATGGCCAGCGTTTCCCGCGTCTGCCGCAAGATCTCGTCTTTCCAGTCGAGCAGCCGCTTGCGGAAATACGCCCGGTGCTTCTCGTTCATGAACGGTTCGTCTTCCGACGGCGTGTAGCCGGGGGGAAGAACGACTTCAGAGACTTTGGGACGCGCCGCCATCTTCGCTTTCAAACCCTCGATTTTTTTCGCTGCCGGCGGTTTCGTCGTGGCCATTGTGCGTGACGATGCCGGTTTCGATTGTGCCGCTGTTTCAGGCTTGGCCGCCACTGTCTTTACGGCCTTCGGCGGAACAGACTTGGCTGCGGACGACTTGGACTGCGGCTTTGCCGGCTCAGATTTGGATGCCGTGGGCTTGGCAACGCCCTTACCTGCCGCAGGCTTGGCGGCAGAAGTGTGTTTGCCAGGAGCTTTTTTAGGCTGAGCTTTGGCTTTGTCCGCCTTGGCCGCCGGCTTCTTGCTCATCGTCCGCCTCCCGTGAGGCCACGTAAATGAGGCTTTGTGGGCCACTCCGGCAAAGACAGGGTCTTTCCCGGCTATAGCCGCAATCGACGGGCACGACTCGGGTCCCGGGGCTGCGACCGCCCGTATTTAGGCGGCGCGCCGGTCAAGTCAAGCGGTCTCACCGCCTCTGGAAAACCGAAGCCGTTCAGAAAACTTCCCCGTTTCGAAGAGACCCGGCAGGGTGGAGGCCGGACGGGACGGAAATTTTGGACCGGAGGCGGGCGCTTAACGCCATCTTCACGGCGGACATGCAATCTAGGGTTGCTGACAGTCCTTGGTGCATCCTGGAGTGTCTGCCCGCCCGGCGCAGCTCACGCCTGACGGGGTGAGGCGTGGTCCGGGACGTAGCTTCCCGGCGCGTCCAGAAAAGTGGAGGCGTGCCCGGCGGCGTTGTCCGCGGGGAAGCAAGGTCGGCCGGCGGATATCTCCCTCATCCCCCCATCCGCGGACCGGGACCATGAGGTCCAGCACCAACGCTCTCCGGCGCAGGCGCGTAGCCGCCGCGCCTGGCGCCGCCCCCTCCACCAGGGGTGCGGCGCCATTTTTTTTCGTAGGCCCCGCGCGCCGCCGCGTGCCGCGCCGGGTGGTCGCCTTGTTGCCTGGCACGTCTCGCCCTAGGGTCAGACGCTGAAGGCCAGGAGGGCGGATTTGACAATGCAGTTTGAAGGCACCAGCACGTATGTTGCGACCGACGATCTCAAGGTCGCCGTCAACGCCGCAATAACTTTGCAGCGGCCGCTGCTGATCAAGGGCGAGCCCGGCACCGGCAAATCAGTTCTCGCGGCGGAAGTGGCCAACGCGCTCGGCGTGCCGCTGATCGAATGGCACGTGAAGTCGACCACCAAGGCCCAGCAGGGGCTCTATGAATACGACGCCGTCTCGCGTCTGCGCGATGGGCAGCTGGGCGACGAGCGGGTGCACGACATCAAGAATTACATCAAGCGCGGCAAACTGTGGGAAGCGTTCACCAACGACAACCGCGCCGTGCTGCTCATCGACGAGATCGACAAGGCCGACATCGAATTCCCCAACGATCTGCTGCAAGAACTCGATCGCATGGAGTTCTTCGTCTACGAGACCGGTGAAACGATCAAAGCCCGGCACCGGCCGATCGTGATGATCACCTCCAACAACGAGAAGGAACTGCCCGACGCCTTCCTGCGCCGCTGCTTTTTCCACTTCATCAAGTTTCCCGACGCCGAGACGATGCGGCAGATCGTGGATGTACATTTTCCGGGCTTGAAGGGGCGCCTCGTCAACGAGGCGCTGCGCGTGTTCTACGATCTGCGCGACGTGCCGGGATTGAAGAAGAAACCGTCAACCTCGGAACTGCTCGATTGGCTCAAACTCCTGCTGAACGAGGATATCGACCCCTCGATGCTGCGCGAGAGCGATCCGAGAAAGCTGATCCCGCCGCTCGCAGGGGCGCTGATCAAGAACGAGCAGGATGCGCATCTGCTCGAGCGCCTCGCCTTCATGACACGGCGCAATCGCGACTGAGCCGGCGCTGGATGCGGACGCCGATCAGGTCTGCTAGTGCACCTTGAACTCGGCATCGAGCAGGCGCAGCTCCGCCGGGCGGATGAGTTTTGCGTGCGCCACGGTCACCTTATAGAGCGGACCTTCGAGCTTCGCGGTCCAGAAATCGAGAAACGCCTTAAGCTTGGGAAAGCGCGGGGCAAGGTCGTAGTCCTGCCAGATGTAGGTTTGCAGCAGCGCCGGATAGTCCGGCAGGCGGTAGAGAATTTCCGCCGTGGTCAGGCTGAAGCCCTGAAGCTGGGCACGGAAATCGGCGTCGGTTGCCGCGGTCGAAAGTGCGGCCGGCTGTAGGTGGCATTTCCGATCGGTCACTGGCAATCTCCCTTGATGTGGCAGACAGCGTGTCCTCCCTCGACAATGAGAAGTGTTGATTGAGAATCAGGACTTTGCAATTGCCAAATTGAGACGTGATTGCGATTGCGTTGATTGGCAGCCGCATATCGTGAGTGCTGATGAGGCCGCGCCGCAGATCGCGCATGATCAAGGCCGAGCTCAGGAGCGTCACGACATTCGCCGTCACCATCGGCGCAAGCGAGGCGGCGATGCTGATTGCGTCGCCGACGCCGAAGTTGGAACGTACCAGGCGCTGCCGCGTCGCGGGCCATGCGGTGTTCAACGGCCTTCGCGCCTCAGGCCTCGCCGCCGCTTAAGAGTTTGTTCAAATCCCGGATTTCGACTGCCGTTAGGGGCTCTTTAACGCGCCTCTGTTTCAATTGCGGACAGTGAGTTGCGTTTTGTAGCGTTCAGTCGAAGGCGTACCCTATGTTTGCGTTGAAGTCCGGCCGCGGGCCGGTTGCCATCTCGCGCGTCTCGTTCGCGCGGCAGGCGGCGTTTGCCGCCATTCTCGGACTTGCCGGATGCGCGTCCGATCCCAATGCGAGATCAGCCCAGAACATGTCGCCGCAAGTCGTGGCGGATGCGACCGAAATGGAAGACGACGGTCTGCCGGTGCAGACCGCGCCGCCGGCGCGACTGCGGGCGCAAGAGGTCGATCCGAGCGAGCCGTTCAGTCCCGACTATGGCGGCGCCAACCCGTCCGCGGAGCGCAACGGCGACGAGCCGGAGGAATACTACGAACAGGTGCCGGTGCCGGCGCACGCCTTGGCGCCCGCTCTGCCGCGGGATATCCCTGACGACCTGCCGGAGGAGTTCCGCCGCAAACTCGTCCATGCGATGGCGGAGACGGAGTAATCCGTTCCCCGGCACGCACTTTCAGAAAAAGGGGATGGACGTCGTTCCGTCCCCTTTTCGTTTGGAGGTGCGCGGCGCCGCCGGTTAAAGCAGGCGCATGAGCTCACAGGGTCAGGACATGACGCCGTCCATCGCCATCCTCCCTTATCTGTCGCTGCCCCCGTCGCCCGTTCTCATCGGCGGGATCGACGCGGTTTTTTTTGAGGCGAGCAACACCAAGTCGTTTGCTGATGATGCGGCGCGCGCCGCCTTCCGCCAGCGCTGGCTTGGCCGATTTCTCGAACATGATGCCGAGTGGGCCTATATCGCGCTGGCTGAGGATGGCGGCGTCGCCGGATACCTCGTGGGTGCTACCGACGATCCGGCACGCTCCGAGCGCTTTTCCGATCTTGCCTACTTCAAAGACTTCGCGGCGCTGACGGCGCGCTATCCGGCCCAGCTCCACGTCAACCTGGCCCCTCGGTACCGCGGTCATGGCACGGGCGAAAGGCTGATCGAGACGTTCGTCGCTGATCTCGAGGCTGCAGGCACCGGCGGCGTGCACGTCATCACCAGCCGCGGCGCGCGCAACGTGCGCTTTTATGAGCGTTGCGGTTTTCATGAGGCGGGAGCGAGCGGCGCCGGCGCAGGCGAGGTCGTATTTCTGGCGCGCGATCTCTAGGCCTCAAGCACCGCCGCGACGTATCCGGCGATGGCGGGCGAGGCGGTGAGCCCGGGACTTTCAATGCCGTAGAGCGCGACCAAGCCGTCGATGCCGTGCTCGGCCTTGCCGTGAATGGCGAAGTCGGCGACCGGCTCGCCGGCACCTGATAATTTGGGCCGCACGCCGGTGGTATCGGGCGCCAGCGCACCAGCGGGCAATCCAGGCCAATAGCGCCGTATCGCTTCCTCGAATGCGGCGAGCCGCCTGCCATCGCCATCCTCAAAGCCATAGTCGACCCGATCGACCCAGGTGACGTCGGGCCCGAATTTCGCGCGTCCGGCGATATCGAATGTCAGATGCACGCCAAGACCGCCGTCGGCCGGGATCGGATAGATCAGGTGGCGGAACGGGTGCGGGCGTGACAGCGCGAAATAGTGTCCCTTCGCCAGCCGCAACTTCGGCGCTGCGTAACCCGGCCGATGCGGCAGGCGGGGGCCGAGCGTGGCCATGCCATGCCCCGCGGCGGCGATGACGCGGCGGGCCGTCACCCTGCCGTGATCGCCTGCGACATCGAGCGCGAACGTGCCGTCAGCTTCCCGCGTGACGTCTGCAACATCGGCGCGGCGCACGATCAGGCCGCCGGCGTCGATCAGGCGCGCTTCCAGAGCCATCATGTAGATGTGGGAATCGAAAATGCCGGTCGAGGGAACGAGCAGCCCGGCGACGGCTGAAATCTCCGGCTCCATCGCGCCGGCCTCTTTCGCGTCGAGCATCCGGCAGTCGTTGACACCGCAGGCCGTGGCGTTGCGGGCAATGGCTTGGAGCTTAGGCAATTCTTCCGATGTCGAAGCGACCACGATCTTGCCGCAGCGCTTGAAGGGAATGCCTGCTTCGGCGGCGAACGCGGAAAGCTTCGCGTTGCCTTCGACGCACAGCCGCGCCTTGAGCGAGCCCGGCGGATAATAGAGCCCGGCATGGGCCACTTCGCTCGACCGGCTGCTGGTCTCCTCGCCGAGCCGGCCGTTGCGCTCGAACACGGCGACGGATGAGCCCGCTTCCGCAAGCGCGCGGGCGATGGCGAGGCCGACGGCACCGCCGCCGATCACGGCAACGTCGATGTCGGGTGCGGTTCGTGTCATGAGTTTTCCACATCCTGCCCGCAAGCCCTCCCTGACCGTCCTGCAATCATCACTTGCAAGCGGCTGAACGAGCGGGAATGGTCGGCCCTAATGGCTTTGCGATTGATCCATACAGCCGACTGGCAGATAGGTAAACCGTTCGGCAATTTCCCGCCCGATCTTGCGGGAGAACTCGCGGCGGCGCGGCTCGATGCCATCGACACCATCGTGCGCGTCGCGGGCGATGCGGGCGCGGGCCACGTGCTGGTGGCGGGCGACGTTTTCGACAGCGAGGCACTGCCGGCGTTGACGCTGCGCCGCGCGCTCGAGCGCATGGCGGCGGCGCCGCACATCCGCTGGCTACTGCTGCCGGGCAACCATGATCCGGCACGCGCCGGCGGCGTGTGGGACCGCGTTCAACGCTACGGTCTTCCCGCCAATGTCACGGCCTTGCTCGACGCCGCACCGGTGCTGATTGGCGGCGAAGCGGCCGTGCTGCCCGCGCCGTTACGCAACGAAGCGCCGGGCAGCGATCCGACGGCGTGGATGACGTCGGCGGTGACGGCGCCGGGCGTGGCGCGCATCGGCCTCGCCCACGGTTCGATCCAGGGCTTCGGCAGCGAAGGCGACAGTTCGGTCCAGATCGCGCGCGACCGTGCGGCGGCGTCGGGGCTTGCCTACCTCGCGCTCGGCGACTGGCACGGCATGCGAGAGATATCACGCACGACCTGGTATGCGGGCACGCCCGAACCCGACCGCTTTCCCGACAACAATCCGGGGAACGTCCTGTCCATCGTGATCGAGGGCGAAGGAGCGGTTTCAGTCACGCCCGTCAGAACCGCACGCTATCATTGGACGAAGATCGACGCGGCGGTGCGCAGCTTCGCGGACGTTGAATCGCTCGATGGCATGTTGAAGACGGGTGATGCCGCGCTGCCGCGCACGCTGGTGCGTCTGGCGCTGTCTGGCAGCCTATCGCTCAGCGATCATGCGCGGCTGAACGGCTGGTGTGAGGCGGCGGCGGCGCGGCTCAGGCATCTGGAAGTCCATTCCTCATCCGTGGCGATGACGGCAGAGGCAGCTGATTTCGAAACTCTGGGCGGTGAAGGTCCGCTGGCGGAAGCGGCGGCACAGCTGGCGCGGCGGGCGGCCGATGCGTCCGATCCGTTGAATGCCACCGCCAAGCTCGCACTCGTGCGGCTATTCGGCTTTGCAGCCGAAGCCGAGCGTGAGGCGCTGTCATGAAAGTTCTGGCCCTGCGCGTTTCCCAGTTTCGCCGCTTCGCCAGCCCGGTCGCCATCGAGGGCCTGGGCGATGGCGTCAATGTTCTCGCTGGACCCAACGAGATGGGCAAGTCGACGCTGTTTCACGCGCTCGAATCCGCGTTTCTGACGCGCCACCGCACGACCGGCGCGCTTCTCGACCAGATGCGGCCGCGCACCGGCGGCGAACCGTGCGTGGAAGTCGATTTCGAAGTTCAGGGCCGGCGCTGGCGGCTGCGCAAGCAATTCGGCCGCGGGGCGTCCGCCGTTCTGACCGATCTTGGCAGCGGCCGCATCATCGCCCAGGCCGCCGACGCGGAAGAAAAAGTGCTCGAACTGACGGGCCGCAAATCCGAGCTGCCGGGCCGGCTCGGCCTTATTTGGGTGCGCCAAAAGCGCAGCCTGTTGTCGGCCGATCCCGATCTCGATCCTGATACGGGAAAGCAGAAACCGCGTGGTGAGGAGGACGCGCTTGTCGACCTCATCGGGGACGAGGTGGAGGCGGCGGCCGGCGGCGAAACCTTCAATGCCGTCCAGCGTCTGATCGATGCGGCGCGCGAGGTGCATCTGACAGGTGCGCGGGGCGCCGTTAGGAAAAACAGTCCGCTCGATCTGGCGCGGCGGGCGCGTGACGCCAAGCTTGCCGAACTTGCCGAGGTGGAGCGTGCGGCGGCCGCGGGCAAAGACCGTTTGACGAGGATCGCGGCCTTGACGGGCGAGCTTGCCGAGCTCGATACGCAGATCCGTTCGAGTGAAATCCAGTCCAAACTCACAGCGCTCGAAGCGCAAATTGCACAAGCCGCGAACTTGCGCGCGGCGCTCGACGTCGCCCGTGAAGCTGAAAAAACCGCAACTGCGGTTGTGGTTGGGGCAGGTCAGGCCCGGGAGGCACTTGCCGCATCACAGCGCCGTCGCACCGAGTTGGACGCTGTGTTGCGCTCCGCTCTCGACCTCGAAGGCGATATCGCGGCGCGCTCCGCCGCGCTCAATGCCGATCCTGCCACTCCCGCCCGCATCGACCGGCTCTTGAGCCTCGACCGCGATCTGGCGCTCGCCAATGCGACGCTGGCTGCCGAAGCAGCCGGTGTCGAGATTGCGCTGCGTCCCGGTCACGGCAACCGGGTGGCGGCGGGCGGCGATGTTGTGCACGAGGACACGCGCATCGCCGTGCCCGGCAGTCTCGACATCGATATCGACGCTATCGCGCAGATCCGCGTGACGGCGGGCGGTGCGCGGGCGCGTGGCGCGCTCGACAAGCGCGCGGCGGCCGAAGCGGATATCGCCGCACTTCTGTCGGCGCTGGGTGCCGCAACCGTCGATGAGGCCAAGTCCCGGGCCGCGGCCCGGGCGGCTCAGGTCGATGCCTTGGAGCAGGCGCGGGCGCGTCTTTCAGGGCTTGCGCCCAAGGGGGCGGCATCGATTGCCGCCGAGATCGCGCACATCGACAGGTCGGCGCCCGGAGACGCCGATGCGGGGGCTCTGCAGGCACGGGCGGCTGAAGCGGATGCGGCGCTCGCGGGGGCGAGGGAGGCGCGCCAGAAGCTCGAACTCGATGCCCCTTCCGGCGAAATGGTCAGGAGCATGAGCAGTGAACTCCAGCGCCTGAAGTCCGACGCGCAGACGCGCGCCGAGCGGCGCGCGCGCGTTCATGTCGGTCTAGAAAAGTTGAAGAGCGAGCAGGAGGGCGCGGACGAGGATGGCCGGGCCGGGCGCGCCGAATTGTTACGCGGCGAGATGGTCCTCGCATCCGCCGAAGTGAAGCGGCTCGAAGCAGAAGTTGCCGCACTCGATCTTTTGTCGTCGACGCTGGCGAGCATCGAGGCGAAGCAGCGCCAGACGTTTTTCACGCCCGTGGTGCAGCGACTCGCACCGCATCTGCAGGCCCTGTTCGGCGCAGCGACGGCTCAATTCGGCGAGGGGTTCACGCTCTCGGGCTTGACGCGCGATGGCGAGGCCGAAAGCGTCCTGGCGCTGTCGGAAGGCACGCGCGAGCAGTTGAGCGTTCTGGTGCGCTTAAGCTTCGCCGAGTTGATCGCCAGCCGTGGCGAAGGCGCGCCGTTGATCCTCGACGATCCGCTGGTTTATTCGGACGATCAGCGGCTAGAGGCCATGTGCCGGATCCTCGGCGAGGCAGGCCAGCGGCTGCAGATCCTGCTGCTCACCTGCCGGGCCGAAGCGTTCAAAAAGTTGCCCGGCCGGCGGCTTCAAGTGATGCCGTGGCGGCCGGGCCAATGATGTCAAGGCAACTGAAGAGCGGGTAGCGCACCGCGCAAGAAGCGGTCTGCCTGTTAGTGCTGCAGGTCCGGTGGCGAAGCCCGCATGGCCGTGTTGGGTGCGGCCGCGCCGGCGCGCGGATCGTCTGCCGAGCGGCGTGACTTGCCCTCGAACATCGCACCTTGTTCGATCGATAGGGCCTGATGATAGATATCGCCTTCGACCTGGCTGGACGCTTGCAGCATGACGCGCTTGGCGCGGATCGAGCCGACCACGTGGCCGCGCACGATGGTCTCGTCGGCAACGATGCTGCCGGTGATGGTGGCGGAAGGGCCGACGATGACGTGGCTGCCGTGAATATCGCCTTCGACGATGCCGTCGACGTGAACTTCGCCCTTCGAAATCAGATTGCCGTTGATCGTCAGGTCAGGTCCGATGACCGAAGTTGCCGGCCGCTCGACCGCGCGGGGCGTTGCCAAAAACGGACGGGCTGGAAATGCGGCGGGCGGCTCTGCGGGCTGGGTGGCGGTTTGCGGTTTGACACCCTCATCCGCTCTGCGGAAATTCGGCAACATCGGCTTTTCCCCTCTTACACAACTGAAGCAACCAAAGAGTGTCCGCTGTAGCTACCGCACGCCATACACTACACTGCCCGCGACGGACACAGGTGATTCGCCTAGCAGCTATTCGCTGATGGAGGCAGATGGCGGCCAAACATATCCACTGCTTGCCCCCAGGCCGGACAGATCTACGGACAACATGAGCCCGCAGTGTGGCAATTCTCACACGATTAGATCGCGGACGCCAGCGGGCTGCTCTACGACTTTTTGAGAGTTTTGACGGCCGCCAGGACGTCATCCACATGTCCGGGGACCTTCACCTTGCGCCAGCTTCGGGCGATGCGGCCCTTGCCATCGATCAGAAAGGTCGCGCGCTCGACCCCCATGTATTTCCGCCCGTACATCGATTTTTCGACCCACACGCCATAGGCATTGGCTGCAACCTTCTCAGGGTCGGCGACCAGCCTCACCCCCAAGCCGTGCTTGGTCTTGAATTTGCGATGGCTTTCAACCGCGTCGGGTGAGACGCCGATGATGTCCGCCCCGGCTTTGCGGAACTGGGCGGCGGCTGCGGAAAAGTCTTTCGCCTCCAGAGTGCAGCCTGAGGTGTCGTCCTTGGGGTAGAAATAGAGGACGAGTGTGCGGCCCTTCAACTTGGACAGCTGCACAACCGCCCCCGAATCGTCTTGAAGCTTGAAATCAGGGGCGATTTCTCCGTCTTCCGTCATCGGGCGTCCGCCTTTCTTTTGTCGCTTTTGAACCGGTACGTGCAGGGATACGTCCCTGAGAGCAAGCAGGATTTCCCGGGGCGCGCCAGCATTGCAAGAGTGGCGCGAACCGGACGCAGCGGGATGACAGTAGGCAGGCCGAAAGGGGCCGGCATCGAGGGGGCTTAAGGAGCAGCGTTGACTACGGGTCCGACAGGCACGCGTCCGCCCGGGGCCAGGGGCGCTCAAGGTGGCACTCAGGGCGGACCCTCGAGCGCTTCGCACGGGGATGGCGCGGGCACGACCGCAGGGCGGGCCCCGGCGTCTGGCGCTCCGGTCCAGGTTGCGCGGCCGCCCCAGCTCCCGCCGCAACTTCCGCAAAGCGCCGCCGCCAAGCCGAGATCCGCCAATCTCCTCGTCGCAAGGTTGAAGCGCATGTCCGGAGCGATGCAAAGCCGCTCCGGCAGCCGCATGCTGCGTTACATCGGCCATGTTCTGCGCGGCTTCGTCTACGTCACGGTGCCGTTGACGCTGCTCGCTCTGATCGCGCTTGGCATCATGTACGTGCGCCTGCGCCACGGACCGGTGACGTTCGACATCCTGGTGCCGCCGATTGAACGCAGCATCAACGCCGAACTCGACGGCAACTCCGTCGGCATCAAGGGGGCAGAGCTGCGCCTCGGCGATGGCGGCGAGCTGGAATTCCGTCTCACCAACGTCAACATTCTGGAGGCCGACGGCGATATCGTCGCCACCGCGCCGATGGCCGCGATTTCGGTTTCGAAGCCTGCGCTGTGGCGAGCCCGCATCGTGCCGGAGAAGATCGAGTTGATCGATCCGGTGATCAATCTGGTGTTCACCGACGAGCACGGATTGGCGCTGTCCGTCAGCAACGAAGTCGTCGACGCCTCGCCCGGCGGCAAGCCCGATGGGCGGTTGACCGAGGAGCAGGCGGCGCAGACGGCGGAAGGTCAGGCTCAGGTCGGCGATCTCAAGGTGCCGGCGCCGCAGCCGGCCAAGCGTCCGCCGCCGGGCGCGGAGCGCACCACTACCCAGATCAAGACCACCACGCAGCTGAACCTCGCCAAGATGCTGAGCGAAGCATCGCAGCGCGCCCGCCGCAAGCAGGGGGCGACGTCGTATCTGACCGAGTTCGGCATCAAGAACGCATCCGTTGTGCTCGAATACTCCGGCCAGCGCAGCGCCTGGACGGTGACGGAAGCAAGCGTCGACTTCAATCACGCCAAGCGGCGCAGCATCATCTCAGGCCGCGCCTACGTGTCGTCGGAGCGCGGCCCGTGGGCCGTGACCTTCCTGACCGATGAGACCGAACGTTCCGACCGGCTGCAGATCAAGGCCACCGTCCGCGATCTGATGCCGTCGTCGCTCGCCGCCGCCGCGCCGCCGCTCGCCCTTCTCAAGATGCTCGAAATGCCGATCGCGGGCGATGCGACGCTTGAAGTGACGCGCGAGGGCGAGATCGACAAAGCCGATATCGCGCTTGAAGTGGCCTCGGGACGGATCGTGCATCCGGATTTGACGCAGCCTTTCAACATCACCGCGGGCCTCTTCCGCCTCGCCTTCGACGGCAAGGAGCGGCGCTGGGATCTGCAGCCCAGTCCGATCAAGTGGGCCGACGGCAACATGCTGTTCACGGGCTCGCTCAAAGACACCGCGACAGAAAATTCGCCGCCCGTGTGGCGTTTCGATCTAAACGGCAAGAACGGCGTGATCGAAGCTGCGGAATTCAACGTGCCGCCGGTCGCGCTCGACACCTTCACGGCGACGGGCGCCATCGTGCCCCGCCGCGGCCTGGTCGACATCTCGGAAGTGCACATCGCCGGTGGCGGCGGCGATGTCGTGATGAAGGCGCGCACCCATGCCGGACCCGCGGGCCAGAGCACGACGGCGGAGGTGGCCCTGTCGCCCATGCCGCTCGACACGTTGAAAGCGTTGTGGCCGCGCGTCGTCGCCCACGGCGCCCGCTCCTGGGTCGGCGAGCGGGTCACGGCCGCGACCTTCAACGGCGGCACGGTGAAATACGTCAATGGCGAGTATCTGGCGGCCGAAGGCGGCGACACGGGTGGCAAGTCCGAACGCCTGACAGCGAGCTTCGAAATCGCCGACGCGAGCTTCCTGCCGTTGCCCGGCATGGCGCCCGTCACGTCGCCGCGCACGCTTGTGCAGCTCGCCGACAACGGCCTCGAAGTCACGATGCCGGATGCGTTCATCTCGCTGCCCGGCAATCGCAAAGTGCCGATCAAAGCCGGCCGGGTTACCTCGCCCGACGTGATGATCGACCGCCCCGACGCGGAGATCACGTTTTCAAGCCAAAGTCCGCTCGGGCCATTCCTGGAAGCGGTCGAAACGCTACCGATCAAGCCAGTGCAGGAAGCGGCCCCGTTCCCGAAGGCGGGGGAAGGCAAGGTCGATGCGCAATTCAAGATCAAGCTGCCGCTCATCGCCGATCTCAAATCCGAAGACGCGGTGATCGAAGGCAAGGCGCGCATCACCGATGGCCGGTTCGGCAAGGTTGGCGGGCAGTTCGACGTCCAGGGGTTCACGCTGGCGCTCGATCTGACGGAGACCACGCTCGACGCCAAGGGTGATCTGCTGGTCAACAGCGTGCCCGCCAAAATCGCCGGCCAGCGCATCTTCGGCGCCGAAGCCGACAAGCAGCCGCCGATGAAGATTACCGCCAGCCTCGATGAAACGGACCGCAATCAGCTGGGGCTCGATATCAACGACATCGTGCACGGCGTCTTGCCGATCGAGATTTCATTGCAGAAGGGCACGCGGCCGGAGCCCGTCGTCCGGCTGAGAGCCGACCTCACCAATACCGAACTCGAAATCGAGGCGGTGGCCTACAAGAAGGAGCGCGGCCGCCCTGCCTTCATGGAAACCGACATCGTTACCGGCAAGACGCACAAGACGGAGCTGCAGAACTTCAAGGTGTCCGGCGATGACATCGCGATCGAAGGCTGGATCGGGATCGCCGCCGACGGGCGCATGCGCGAAATCCATTTCCCTACGTTTTCGGTCAACGTCGTCTCGCGCCTCGAAGTGCAAGGCACGCTCGGCAATGACAACATCTGGAACATCAAGGCCAAGGGCCAGAACTTCGACGGCCGCGATCTCTTCAAGCAGATTTTTTCGATCGGCGAGAAACAAGAGAAGAAGGCCAGGCCGGCCAAGGCCGCGGCCGGCACCGACCTGTGGGCCGAGATCGACAACATGTTCGGCCACGGCGATACGAGGTTGCGAGGATTGAAGCTCAAATTGTCGACGCGCAGCGAAAAACTGACCGCGCTCGACGCCAAGGGCGCGCTCGACAACGGGGCGAACATCGCCGCCGCGCTTGAAAAGGGCAATGGCCGCAGGCTGCTGGTCGATTCAACGGACGCCGGGCAGGTCATGCGGCTCGTCGATTTCTATCCCAACATGCAGGGCGGCCGCCTCCGCCTCGAAGTCAATCTCGATGGCAAGGGGGCCGCGGAAAAGACCGGCATTCTGTGGGTCGACGATTTCAAGGTGCTGGGCGATCCCGTTGTGAGCGAAGTTGTCGGCAGCGCCGATCAGGGCCGGCCGGCGATCAACGGCAAGAAGGTGACGCGCGAGACCTTCCAGTTCGAGCGGCTGCGTGCGCCGTTCTCGGTCGGCTATGGCCAGTTCGTGCTCGAAGAGAGTTACATGAAGGGACCGATGATGGGCGCCAACATGCGCGGCAAGGTCGATTTCAAGCTGCGCAAGGTCAACATAGGCGGCACCTACATTCCGCTGCAGGGATTGAATTCGGCGCTCGGCGACATTCCTCTGCTCGGCCAGATTCTCTCGGGCGCGCACGGCGAAGGTATCTTCGGCATCACCTTTGCGGTTCAAGGCTCGATGTCGGACCCGCAGGTGCTCGTCAATCCGCTGTCGCTCGTCACGCCCGGCATCCTGCGCGGGCTGATGGAGATGACGCCGTACAATCCCAAAGTGCAGGTACGCGAGGACAAGTCGCCTTCAAAACCTGTCGAGGAGCGCGTGCGCGCGTCGAGCGCGCCCGCCTCGCAAGCCACAGGTTCAAAACGCAAGGCGACGACGGCATCCGAACCTTCGATCGTCGATGGCTGGACCTCGACCACGTCGCCGCCCAGGAGCAATTGAGCGTCTCGCATCCCTGGCTCGGATCCCCGGACCGATACGAGTTATCGCACGATCGAAGCAGGGCAGGAGAGGCTATGCGCGTGGGCCGGTGAGCTGCTGCGCCGTGCTGGCGTGTTCACCTGTCGATGGCTGTTCTGCGCTTTTCGTATTCGTCGTGGTCAATCTCGCCTCTTGCGAAGCGCTCATCAAGCACGTCGCGCGCGGAGCGTTGCGGCGTCGATGCTCCCGGCATTGCGCCCAGCCAACGCAATACGAGGACGATTGCCGCGACGAGCACGACCAACCAAAAAATCATAAGGAGCGGGCCGAGAAACATGCCACCAGTACCCCAAGACCAATCATGCATCATTTCAGCTGACCTCAAAAACTACGAACCGGAGCGGTCGGAGACCGTCACGATGTTGCTGAACCCCAAAGCAGGGATGCGGCGTGTGACAAACACTCCGAGGCGCTTCGGCTCTGACCGAGTGCGGCTCACATCATCCGGCGAAACTCAAAAGGCGGAAACCAAATCCACAGCCGCTTATAAAAATGCCTCCATGAACCAGATTTTTAGATAGTCAGCCCCGCGACCGGCAACAAGAACGGCGGTCCATCAAATGTGGGAGATCGCATCCGCCGCAGGCGTGTCTCGGGGGACATGACGAACGAATAAGCCGCACCGCAGTCCTGAGGCGGCAAGCGTCCGGCGCTTAACGCAAAAGCCGCTGTGGGCAGGCCATCACCCCGGATACGAAAGCGGGAGAGGACGCCCGGAAGGAGCGTCGCCGTTGCGGGGCGTCGCCCTCACACCGGCTTCAACAGCACGTGCTTCTTTTTGCCGAGCGAGAGCTTGACGACGCCGTCCTTCACATCGTCGGCGTTGATCACTGCTTTGTCGTTGGTGACCAGACGGTCGTTCACTTTGACGCCGCCGCCTTGCACCTGACGCCGTGCCTCCGAATTGGAGACGACGAGGCCGGCCTTGACGAAGGCCGCAAGCACGCCGATGCCGGCATCGATTTCCGACTGCTGCATCTCCACCGTCGGCAAATTGGTCGCCGCCAAACCCTGTTCGAACGTCTTTTTGGCGGTTTCAGCGGCGGCTTCGGCCTTGTCGCGGCCGTGCATCAGCGCGGTCGCCTCCGTGGCGAGCACTTTTTTCGCCTCGTTGATTTCTGAACCCTGCAGCGCCGCGAGTTTTTCGATCTCGCCAAGCGGCAGGAAGGTGAACAGTTTCAAGAACCGCTCGACGTCGGCGTCCTCGGTGTTGCGCCAGTATTGCCAGTAATCATAGGCGGAGAGTTGCGCCTCGTTGAGCCAGACGGCGCCGTTGGCGGTCTTGCCCATCTTGGCGCCAGACGCTGTGGTGAGGAGCGGGCAGGTCAGCGCGTAGAGCTGATCCTTGAGGCCCATGCGGCGACCGAGATCGATGCCGGTGACGATGTTGCCCCACTGGTCGGACCCGCCCATCTGCAGATTGCAGCCGTAGCGCCGCGCCAGCTCGACGAAGTCGTAGGCCTGCAGCAGCATGTAATTGAATTCGATGAACGAGAGTTCCTGCTCGCGCTCCAGGCGCAGCTTGGCCGAATCCATGGTCAACATGCGATTGACGGAGAAGTGCCGGCCGACATCGCGCAGGAACTCGATGTAGTTGAGCGGCGCCAGCCATTCGGCATTGTCGACCATCGCGGCGTCGGTTCTGCCGTCACCGAATACGAGAAAGCGGGAGAAAACCTGCTTGATGCCATCCTTGTTGGCTTCGATTTCCTCCACCGTCCGCATTTGCCGCATCTCGTCCTTGCCTGAAGGATCGCCGACGCGCGTGGTGCCGCCGCCCATCAGCACGATGGGCTTGCCGCCCGACTTTTGCAGCCAAGCGAGCATCATGATGGAAATGAGCGATCCGACGTGCAGGGACGGCGCCGTGCAGTCGTATCCCACATAGCCGACCAGCTTTCCCTCCTTAGAGAGTTTGTCGAGACCGGCCGTGTCGGAGGCCTGGTGGACAAAGCCGCGCTCGGTGATGGTTCTAAGGAAGTCGGATTTGGGCGTCGTCATGGGGGATTTCTGGATTGGAGGTCAGGTTTTGATTGCAACTGATCGGCACCCCGTGAGACCGGTAGGGTCACGGCCGGGCCGAACGGTTAACGTGGATGTCTGAGGGAAGCACGGGAAGGGCCAGATGGGCAAGATCATGCGGGCATTAGGCCTGATGAGCGGGACATCGCTCGACGGTATTGATGTCGCATATCTCGAAACGGATGGAGAAAACGCGGTAAATCGCGGGCCGTCCATGACGTTTCCGTACCGCGACGAAGTGCGCGATCACCTCCGTCACGCCATTGCCGACGCCCGGTCGTTGACCCTGCGTCACGACCGGCCGGGCACACTGCCGCACGCTGAGCGCGAATTGACGGAATTGCACGCCGCGGCCGTTTCGGCCTTTCTGCGCAAAGAGAGCATTGCGCGGAGCCAGATCGATGTCATCGGATTTCATGGCCAGACGGTGCTGCATAAGCCTGATGCGGGAATGACTGTGCAACTCGGGCTGGGCGAGATGCTCGCAGAGTTGACGCGCATTCCTGTGATCTACGACATGCGCGCGGCGGACGTGGCGGCCGGCGGCCAGGGCGCGCCGCTGGTGCCTGTCTATCATCGTGCACTCGCCAGCTCGCTCAAGGATAAGCCGGTTGCCGTGGTCAATATCGGCGGCGTCGCCAACATCACATTTATCGGCAGCGGCGGCCGCCTGATCGCCTTCGACACCGGACCCGGTAACGCCCTCATTGACGACTGGATGGCGATGGCGACCGGCACGGCCTGCGATCAAAACGGTGAGTCCGCGCTCAAGGGCCGCGTCGATACCGACCGGCTGCACCTGGGGTTGAACCGCAGCTTCTTTTCTGACCCACCGCCGAAGTCGCTGGACCGGAATGCCTTTGTCTTCGATCTGGTCCATGGACTGTCACTTGAAGATGGCGCGGCGACGCTCGCGGCGCTTACCGCGCATGGGCTGGCGCGCGCCCGTGAACATCTGCCCGAGGAGCCGCTGCTCTGGATCATCACCGGCGGCGGGCGGAAGAACCGCGCCATCATGGCGGCGCTGGCCGGCCTCGTCGAACACGCGGTCGTTCCCGCCGAGGTGGTGGGTTGGGACGGCGACAGTCTCGAAGCCGAAGCCTGGGGCTATCTTGCGGTGCGTTCGCTCTGTAATCTTCCCATCACGTTTCCGGGCACGACCGGCGTTGCCCATCCGTTGACCGGCGGCGTGCTGGCCCGGCCGGCGAAGCCCGCCCGGGTATGAAACCGTGAAGAGCAAGGAGCGGCGCCGCCATGCCGATGTTGAAAGCAGGCCTTGCCGTCGGCGCCATCGTCATCGGCGCCATTGCGGCATTCATGGGCTTCACGCTCATCGTGACGGCGCTGACGGGTGATGAAATCACCTACACCTACGGTCCGCCCGGTGAGGTGGTGAAGGAAACGATCACGCGCGCAGCCGATGCCGCCCGCTACTGGCAACTCGTCGGGCTGCTTGGCGTGCTGCCGATCGTTCTGGGACTTATCGGCGTGCGCTGGGGCTGGAACACGATCCGGCGTTGAACGCGGCGGCGCGTTTACTCGTCGTCGCCTTCGTCGCCACCGCCGCCCGCGGCCGGCGCGCTCTGCGCTTCCATGCGCTCAAGCTCGCGCTGGCGCTGACGCTCGCGTTCGCGCTCACGCTCACGCTCTTTTTCACGCGCCCGGTCCTTCTCGAACTGGATCATGCGCTCGTCGACATATTTGCCGACGATGTCGCCCAGTTCCTCGGTCTTGTTCTCGAAGAAGTGGTTGGCGCCGGGCACGATCTCGTGGGTGATCTTGATGCCCTTCTGTGTCTTGATCTTGCCAGACATTTCCGCCACCGACGAGGTCGGCACCACGCGATCCTTGTCGCCGTTGATCATCAGCCCCGACGATGGACACGGCGCCAGGAACGAGAAGTCATAGAGGTTGGTCGGCGGCGCGACGCAGATGAAGCCGTCGATCTCCGGCCGGCGCATCAAGAGCTGCATCGCGATCCAGGTGCCGAACGACACGCCGGCGATCCAGCACGTTTTCGCATCCGGCTTGACGAGCTGCAGCCAATCGAGCGCGCTCGCGGCGTCCGCCAGTTCGCCTGGACCACCATCCCAGACGCCCTGGCTGCGGCCGACGCCGCGGAAGTTGAAGCGCAGCACCGAGAAGCCGCGCGCCGCGAACGTATGGTAAAGCGAATACACCACCTGATTGTTCATGGTCCCGCCGAATTGCGGGTGAGGGTGCAGGATGAGGGCAATCGGGCTGTCGGCCTGGGACTCGTGGTGGTAGCGGGCTTCGATGCGCCCGCCAGGGCCGTTGATAATCAGTTCGGGCATGTCACCGTATCTCGCGGTTGAACTTGTGCTGTCTCACGTCGCCGCGACAGTAGGGCGCGGCCGAATGGGGTGCTGAATGATCACAACCCCGTTGATCCTGGAACTCTATCCTTGACTCCGCCGGTCGGGATTTCCATAGTTGGCTACATTAGAACCGTTCGAAAGAGCGGAGCCCGCCCGCCGGGCTGTGCGTCAGGCCGAGTGTCGGGGCTGGGGCGCGTCTCTTAGCACATCCCCCGGCACCGAATGCAAGGTTTGGATTGCGTCACCGCTTGGGGTGGCGATTTATCCGGAGGCGTGAGTTGGAACTGAACACCAAAGGCCGGTATGCGGTCATGGCTTTGGCGGACATTGCGCGCCAGGGCGATGAGACCGCCGTGCCCCTCACGCAGGTTGCCGAGCGTCAGCATCTGCCGCTTGCTTATCTCGAACAGATTTTTTCCTCACTGAGGCGCGCTGGTCTTGTCGAGAGCGCGCGCGGCCGCTCGGGCGGCTATCGTCTGGCGCGCGGCGCCGACCAAATCGACGTTGCGGCGATCATGCTGGCGGTCGACGAGGATACCCGCTTCACGCGCTGCTCGGCCGGGAGCGACGGCGGATGCGTCGCGGGCGAACCGTGTCTCACCCATGGCCTCTGGCAGGCGCTCGGCAAGGTGACGTCGAGCTTTCTGGCGTCAGTGACGGTGGCCGACGTGATTTCCGGCAAGGCATTGGCGTCCGGTCATGAAGCACCGCGTGCGGTGCCGGCCGGCGAGCCTCATCGCGTCTATCTCGATTACAACGCCACCGCGCCGCTGCGCGCCGGGGCCAAGGCGGCGATGATCGCCACCCTTGACGTCGCCGGCAATCCGTCATCGGCCCACAGCGAAGGCCGCAAGGCCCGCGCGATCATCGAAGCCGCGCGCGAGCATGTCGCGCGTCTTGCCGGCGCCAAGCCCTCGGAAGTCGTATTCACCAGCGGCGCATCGGAAAGCAATGCCTGGGTGATGGCGCAGTCGTGGGACACGATTTTCGTCTCCGGCATGGAACATGATTCCGTGCTTGCCGGGGCGCGGGCGAACGGCGCACGCGTGATCGAATTCGGCGCGCACCACAGCGGTGTCGCTCGCGTCGAGGCGATTGCCGAGCATGTTCTGAAAGCTGGCGATCCCGGCCGCGCGCTTATCAGTCTGCAAACGGCCAACAACGAAACGGGCGTGATCCAGCCGGTTGACGAGGTGGCGGCATTCGCCCGCGAGCACGGGCTTTTCGTGCATACCGACGCGGTGCAGTCGGCGGGGCGCGTAGCGCTCGATTTCGCCGGACTGGGTGTCGACCTGATGAGCCTCTCAGCCCACAAGATGGGCGGCCCCAAGGGCATCGGCGCGCTGATCATCCGCGATCACCTCGATCTTGTGCCCTTGATCCGCGGTGGCGGTCAGGAGCGGCGGCGCCGGGCCGGAACGGAAAACGTCGCGGCGATTGCCGGGTTTGGCGCGGCCGCCGAAGCAGCGCTGCAAGAAATTGCCGCGGCCGGGCGCGTTGAGGCGCTCCGCAATCACCTCGAAGCGCTTATCGGCGCGCAGTGCCGCGACACCGTGATTATCGGAGCGGAAGCGCCGCGTCTTGCCAATACGAGCGTGTTGGCGTTGCCGGGGCGGCTGTCGGAAACGCTGGTCATCCGGCTCGACCTCGCCGGCATCGCCGTAAGCGCCGGCTCGGCCTGCTCGTCCGGGAAAGTCGGCCGCAGTCACGTACTCTATGTGATGGGCATCGATCCCGAGAATGCCAAGAGTGCAGTCCGTGTGAGCCTTGGACCGCAAACGACAGAGAGCGACATCGCCGCCTTTGTTGCGGTGTGGAAGGCCATTGCCGATCAGCGGGCGCTGGCGGCGTGAGATCTGGAATTTGAACGACGCGCGCGATCCGCGCGCAATTTGGAAGGTGTGAGACGATGACGGCAGTGAAGGAGACGATCGATCAGGTCAAGACGATCGACGTCGACCAGTACAAGTACGGGTTCGAGACCAAGATCGACAGCGTGAAAGCGCCCAAGGGTCTGGATGAATCGACCGTGCGCTTCATCTCGGCCAAGAAGGGCGAGCCTGAGTGGATGCTCAACTGGCGGCTTGAAGCGTTCAACCGCTGGAAGGCGATGACCGAGCCGGGCTGGGCCAAGGTCCACTATCCGAAAATCGATTTCCAGGATCTCTACTACTACGCCGCGCCCAAGACGACCGAAGGGCCCAAGAGCCTCGATGAAGTCGATCCGGCACTCCTCGCCATGTATGAAAAGCTCGGCGTGCCGCTCAAAGAGCGCGAAATCCTGGCCGGCGTGCAATCGTCGAAGGTGGCGGTCGATGCCGTGTTCGACAGCGTGTCTGTCGTCACGACGTTCAAGGAAGAGCTGAAGAAGGCGGGCGTCATCTTCTGCTCGATCTCGGAGGCCGTGCGCGAATATCCCGAACTCGTCAAGAAGTACCTGGGTTCGGTCGTGCCGCAGTCCGACAACTACTACGCGGCGCTGAACTCGGCGGTGTTCTCCGACGGCTCGTTCGTCTACGTGCCCGAAGGCGTGCGCTGCCCGATGGAGCTTTCGACCTATTTCCGTATCAACGAAAAGCAGACCGGCCAGTTCGAGCGTACGTTGATCATCGCCGACCGTGGCGCCTACGTGTCGTATCTGGAAGGCTGCACCGCGCCGATGCGCGATGAAAACCAGCTCCACGCCGCCGTCGTCGAACTCGTCGCGATGGATGACGCCGAGATCAAATATTCGACTGTGCAGAACTGGTACCCGGGCGACAAGGAGGGCAAGGGCGGCATCTATAACTTCGTCACCAAGCGGGGCGATTGCCGCGGCCATCACGCCAAGATTTCCTGGACCCAGGTCGAAACCGGTTCGGCGATCACCTGGAAGTATCCGAGTTGCATCCTGCGCGGCGACTACTCACGCGGCGAATTCTATTCGATCGCCGTGTCGAACGGCTATCAGCAGGTCGACAGCGGCACCAAGATGATCCATCTCGGCAAGAATTCGTCGAGCCGGATCATCTCCAAGGGCATCGCCGCCGGGCATTCACAGAACACCTATCGGGGTCTTGTTTCCGCCCATCGCAAGGCGACTGGCGTGCGCAACTTCACCAACTGCGATTCCTTGCTGATCGGCGACAAGTGCGGCGCGCACACCGTGCCCTATATCGAAGCGAAGAATTCGTCCGCGCACTTCGAGCACGAGGCGACGACGTCGAAGATTTCCGACGACATGCTGTTCTATTGCCGCCAGCGCGGATTGTCGTCCGAGGAGGCCGTCGCCCTCGTCGTCAACGGCTTCGTTCGAGATGTGCTGCAGCAATTGCCCATGGAGTTCATGGCCGAAACGCAAAAGCTCATCGGCATCAGTCTGGAAGGGAGTGTCGGCTGACCCGTTGCGTCATGGCCGGCCATGGAGGTGTGTTGGGTACCGTGCTGGCCGGGTGCAAGCCTTTCGCGACTCGGTTGGCCGGGGTTCCGTTGGAATGATCGCAGGTCACTGACATTCACGTCATGGCCGGGCTTGACCCGGCCATCCAGAGACAGAAGCAATGGAGAAGCAGTTCTACGTGTACATCAAGGCCAACAAGCGAAATGGAACAATTTACGTCGGCGTGACGAACAGTCTGGCGCGCCGCGTATTTGAGCATCGCGAAGGTTTGGTCGAGGGGTTCACGAAGCGATATGGATTGAAGATGTTGGTCTACTTTGAAGTCCATGACTCGGTCGCAGTCGCCATTCAGCGCGAGAGCAACATCAAACATTGGCCGCGCCGTTGGAAGCTGGAACTCATCGAAGCCGCAAATCCGCAATGGAAGGATTTGGCTGAGGAGGCCGCTTGGTAACGTCAGTGCAAGCGACCCTGGATGGCCGGGTCAAGCCCGGCCATGACGTCAGGTTGAAACGCGACGCAGGCACGGAAGCGCTTGTCGGCATCAGTCTGGAAGGATCGGTCGGTTAGAATGGTGCTGGGTCTCATCACACGGATGCGGGAAGGACGCCGCAGCGACGTTTGCGAGGACGGCTTTGGCCAGAGCCTTGCCGATGACGCGCGCTTCTTCGTGCGCTTCCGGGCGTTGAAGCACCGGGCAATTGTCTGGCGTGAGCCGGATAGCGCCGAGGAACACGAAATCGAGACACATCCTATTCTCGGCCAGTTCGGAGACTGCACAATCGCCGTTGCCGATGAAGAGGGCCGCCGCTGCATCGTGCGCGAGCGCCTGTGGCATGGCTGGCCCGATCCGCCGGAGTTCGTGTTTTTTGCGCTTTCTCCAGACGGCAGCGTCTGGGCGGCGCGCGATTTCCATCACTGGCCTGCGTCGTGGACGCGGCCGCCGTCTCGACAGCCACTCTAGTACAAACAAGGTTGCATCAATGCTTGAAATCAAGAACCTGCATGTGAAGCTTGCTGACGAGGACAAGACGATCCTCAGGGGCGTCACGCTCACCGTGCCCAAGGGCGAAGTTCACGCCATCATGGGTCCCAACGGCTCGGGCAAGTCGACGCTGTCCTACGTCATCGCCGGCCGCGACGGCTATGAGGTGACGGAGGGCGACATCCTCTGGAACGGCGAGTCGATCCTGGAGATGGAGCCTGACGAGCGCGCGGCCAGGGGCGTATTCCTCGCCTTCCAGTACCCGATGGAAATTCCAGGCGTCGCGGGGCTCACCTTTTTGCGCACGGCGACCAACGCGCTGCGCAAAAAGCGAGGTCAGGACGAGTTGACGACGCCGGCCTTCATGAAACTCATCAAGGAGAAGGGCGCCAAGCTCAACATCGATGTCGACATGTTGAAGCGTCCGGTCAACGTCGGCTTCTCGGGCGGCGAGAAGAAGCGTTCGGAAATTCTGCAGATGGCGCTCTTGGAGCCGACGCTGTGCGTGCTCGACGAGACCGATTCCGGCCTCGATATCGATGCGCTGCGCATTGTCTCGGAAGGCGTCAACGCGCTGCGCGACAAGGATCGCGCGTTCCTGGTCATCACCCACTATCAGCGGCTCTTGAACCATATCGTGCCCGACAAGGTGCACGTGCTGGCCGACGGCCGAATCCAGAAGACCGGCGGCAAGGAACTGGCGCTGGAACTGGAAAAATCCGGCTACGCCGATTTCACCGGCAAGGCAGCGTGAGGGAATTCGCCTCTCCACCCGGGGAGAGGCAGACGCGAAGCGTCGGTGAGGGGGCGGTTGGCTTAGCTGAGGCATGAGCCGACCCCCTCACCCTAACCCTCTCCCCAAGGGGAGAGGGAATGGAGACATGGATGACGATTGCAGTGATGAAGACCAAAGCAGAACAGGGCCTCACCGAGGCGTTCGACAAGGCCGCGGCGCAACTGCCTGGCGGAGACGCCGTGCGCGCGGCGCGGCGGGAGGCGATCGGCACTTTTTCCGCACTTGGGCTGCCGCACCGGCGCATCGAAGAATGGAAGTACACCGATCTGCGCAACATGATGAAGGATGCGCAGCCCTTGGCGCTCGCCGCCGGCACGAAGGTGACGATTGCCGAATTGATCGTCGCGCTCGGGCCTCTCGCCCATGTCGATGCGCACCGCATCACCTTCGTCAACGGCCATTGCCGGCCGGACCTGAGCGATCTCGATGGCGCTGCGGGGCTCGAAGTCAAGCCGCTCGCGGGCGCGCTGACGGCTGCTCCTGACAAGGTCGGATCGGGCCTCGCCGCCGCAACCGGCGCGGCCGACGACGCAACCGTCGCGCTCAACACCGCCTTCATGACCGACGGTGCGGTCGTGCGCGTGCAGGCGGGCGCCAAAATCGCCAAGCCGCTTCTGGTCGTATTCCTGAATGCGGCCGCCACGCCGCAGTTCACCGCCGTGCGCAATGTCATCTCGGTCGCCGAGGGGGCGACGGCGACGATCATCGAAGCGCACGTGACGCTGCCCGGCAGCGCATCCGATCAGCAGGTCAACGCGCTGACCGAACTGACGCTCGGCAAGGGCGCTGAAGTCCATCACCTCAAGGCGGCGTTCGAGGCCGAGGGCAGCGTGCATCTCAGCAACTGGAACATCGCGCTGGGGCCCGATGCGGTCTATCGCGGCTTCCAGTTCACGGCCGGGCAGGCGATCGCCCGCAACCAGATCCGGGCCGTCTACAATGGCCAGGGCGGCAAGCTCGATCTCTCAGGCGCCTATCTCGCCCGCGGCAGCGAGCACATCGATACGACGCTTGTCGTCGATCATGCCGTGCCCCATTGCGAGAGCCGCGAATTGTTCAAAGGCGTGCTCGACGGGCGCGGCCGGGGCATCTTCCAGGGCAAGATCATCGTGCGTCCGGACGCGCAAAAGACCGACGGCAAGCAGATGGCGCAGGCGCTCATGCTGTCGCCGGATGCGGAATTCGATTCCAAGCCGGAACTGGAGATCTATGCCGACGACGTGGTCTGCGGCCACGGCACGACTTCGGCGGAAATCGACGAAGATTTGCTCTTCTATTGCATGTCGCGCGGGATTCCTGAACTAGAAGCGCGAACGCTGCTGATTGAGTCGTTCATCGGCGAGGCGATCGACAAGGTCGAGCACGAAGGTGTGCGCGACGCATTGATGACGGCCTGCCGCGACTGGCTTCTGGCCTCTACAACGTGACGAGGATTGGACGATGGCAAGCGAGGCCAAGATTGCTTTGAGCCGCGGGGCCGCCGCCCAGGCCGTGAACGCGCCCTATGACGTGGAGCGTATCCGCGCCGACTTTCCCATCCTGTTCCGCGAGGTGCACGGCAAGCCGCTGGTCTATCTGGATAGCGGCGCCTCGGCGCAAAAGCCCTCCCCGGTACTCGAAGCCATGGACCACGCCTACCGCTTCGACTACGCCAACGTCCATCGCGGTCTGCATCACCTCGCCAACGTGACGACCGACGCGTTCGAAGGCGCGCGCGAGACGGTGCGCCGCTTTCTCAACGCCGGCAGCGCGGATGAGATCATCTTCACCCGTAACGCCACATCCGCGATCAACCTCGTCGCCAATACCGTCGGCCAGATCGAAATCGCCGAGGGTGACGAGATCGTGCTGTCGATCATGGAGCATCACGCCAACATCGTGCCGTGGCACTTCCTGCGCGAGAGGAAGGGCGCGGTGCTGAAGTGGGTGCCGATGACCGACAAGGGCGAATTGAAGCTCGACGACCTCGCCCGGCTGCTGACACCAAAGACCAAGATGGTCGCCGTCTCGCACATGTCGAATGTGCTCGGCACCGTCAATCCGGTCAAAGAGATCGTGCGCATGGCGCATGAAAAAGGCATCGCCGTACTTGTCGATGGCAGCCAGGCGGCGGTGCATATGGCCGTTGACGTGCGCGATATCGACGCCGATTTCTACGTCTTTACCGGACATAAGACCTACGGGCCGACCGGCATCGGCGTGCTCTACGCCAAGAAGCGGCATCTGGAAGCCCTGCCGCCCTACGAGGGCGGCGGCGACATGATCGAGACCGTGGCGCAGGACCGCATTACGTACAACAAGCCGCCGCACAAGTTCGAGGCCGGTACGCCGCCGATCGTCGAAGCCATTGGGCTCGGCGCCGCGCTCACCTATATGATGCAGGTGGGCCGCGATAAGATCGTGCGGCACGAGGCCGATATTGCTTCCTACGCGGCCGCGCGGCTCGGCGAGCTGCCTTGGTTGAAACTTTACGGCACGGCCCCCGGCAAGGGCGCGATCTTCTCGTTCACGGTCGATGGCCTTCACCCGCACGACGTGGCAACCATCATCGACCGTTCGGGTGTCGCCATTCGCGCCGGCCACCACTGCGCCCAGCCGCTGATGGAGAGGTTGGGTGTGACGGCGACGTGCCGCGCATCGTTCGCCATGTATTCGACCCGGAACGAGGTCGATGCGTTGATCACCGCGCTGACAAAAGCGCACGATCTGTTTGCGTGAGGTAAGAGACGTGACAGAGTCAAATGTCGAGGATCGCTCGAAGCTCGCGGACGCGCTGAAGAGCGCGGCGGATGGGCTGGCGTCGCCGGAGCCGGAGGCGAAAAAATCGGCGCTGCCACCGGAAGAGATCGACCGGCTGACCAACGACATCATTGCCGCGCTGAAGACGGTCTATGATCCCGAAATCCCCTCCGACATCTACGAACTGGGCCTCATCTACAAGGTCGATATCGACGATGACCGCAACATCACCATCGACATGACGCTGACGGCGCCGGGCTGTCCGGTGGCGGGCGAGATGCCGGTCTGGGTCGAAAATGCCGTCAACACCGTGCCGGGCGTGGCCTCGACCAAGGTGAATTTGACGTTCGATCCGCCGTGGGACCAGAGCCGGATGTCGGACGAAGCCCGCCTCGCGCTCAACATGTTCTAACACCGGGCTCGAAGTTTCAGGACCTAGCCCTTATATTGCAAAACTGAAGACCAAGTCAGGACCCGACGATGCCGACGCTGCGCATGCTGCCCAAAGTGATGACCTTGACGGACGCCGCCGCCGCGCGCATCTCCGCGTTGATGGCGGCGAAGCCCGGCGTCAAAGGATTGAAGATCGGCGTCAAGAAGGGCGGCTGCGCCGGCTTGGAATACACCATGACCTGGGCCGACGAGATCGGCAAATTCGACGAGGTCGTCGAAGACAGGGGTGCGGTGGTGATCATCGATGCCGGCGCCGTCATGTATCTGCTCGGCACCGAGATGGACTTCAAGACAGACAAGCTCGCAGCCCAGTTCGTGTTCAACAATCCGAACCAGAAAAGCGCCTGCGGCTGCGGCGAGAGCGTCGAGATCGAACCCGTGTTGCGGCAACCGGCGCCGTGATCGCTCCGGGTAACGGGGAGGAATTGGCGTTTGGATGGTGGGACGCGCTTCTGGATCACTGGTTCGGAACGCTCAAGCGCCAGGATTGGTTTGCGGCTGACGCCGGCGTCGATAGGGTCCTGCGCGAACACTTCCTTGGATTGCACGAAAAGCTGGCTGCGATGCCGCTTGAGGCCGGCGGCATGAGTGACCGGCAGATACTTGCGGCCGTTCTGGCGCTGGACCAGTTGCCGCGCAATCTGTTCCGAGGCACGCCGAAGGCTTTCGCTACCGACGCGGCTGCACGCCGTCTGGCTCGTGCAGCGGTCGATCTGGGCTATGACCGTGCAATGTCGCGCGATGAGCGCGCGTTTCTCTATCTGCCATTCGAGCACAGCGAGCGGCTGGAGGACCAGGATCATGCGGTCGACCTGATTTCGGCGCTTGGCGATCCCGAGTACACGCGTTACGCCATTGCGCACCGGAGCGTCATTGCCCGTTTTGGCCGGTTTCCTCACCGCAACGGAATTCTCGGCCGGGTATCGACGCCGGAAGAGGTCGCTTTCCTGAAGCAGCCCGGCTCATCTTTTTGATTGAGCGCGCGCTTGAGGTGATTGGCGGGAGAGATGCCGCATGGCAGTCAGCAATGGTTTTCTCGATCAAATCGCGGAACTACTGGCCTCGCTCGGCCACGTGACCGCGCGCAAGATGTTCGGTGGCGCGAGCCTCTATTGTGACGGCACGATCTTCGCCATCGTCGAGGACGACGTTTTGTACTTCAAGGGGGACGAGACCTCGAAGCGCCGCTATGAGGACGAAGGCCTCAAGCAATTTGTCTACGAAGGCAAGACCGGTCCCGTCTCGATGCCGTACTGGCGGGCGC
>CXWK01098210.1_pt1 | contig 141232 bp, 130 predicted proteins | sample 590851 | NCBI WGS metagenome assembly CXWK01 (sample SAMEA3498364, study PRJEB10139) | wastewater metagenome | biome: wastewater treatment plant; material: activated sludge | place: Denmark | collected 2014-08-01
GCAGGAGCGAGAAAAGCTGAAGGCTGCCCAAGGCAGCCTTCAGCTATGAAACATATTTACCGGACACTAGTGAGGCGGAGCGTGGGAACGATCAAACAAGAACCTGCCGGGTGCTGGCCATGTATTCATGGATCTGCTTCTCGACCCGAGGGTGAATCAGCTCTACCGGCCGCCGCCCATTCGGGCATGGCAGTGTTTTAGTAGTGCCAAACAACCGACAGATCAGCGGCCGTTCGTCATACACCGTGCAGCCGTTCGGCCCCAGATGGACGCAGTTGAGTTCATCCATCGCCGCATCCTGCTCGGCGCGGCTCTTGCGTGGCAGGCGGGACATTTCCTCCGGCGAGGTTGTTACCGGACCACAGCAGTCATGGCAGCCGGGGACGCACTCGAACGAGGGAATCTGCTGGCGCAACGTGCGAATTTTCTGACTGTTGCAGCTCATCCAAACTATTACCGATCTCGAAACAGAGGCAGATTCTGACGTAAAAATCCCCATCCAGACAGCACCGAGCGACCAGTGTTGCCCGCCTTCGAGGTCCGGCTTATGCTCCGTCGAATTTTCTAGACACACCCATCAGGATCACGCACATGAATGGCCGTGCCCAGCAGCCTGTCCCGAATCACCGGCACACCGCCTCCTATTACGCCGCCAGCAGCCTGCCTCAGCCTGACTTTCCGGTGCTGTCCGGCGAACAGATGGCTGATGTCTGCGTGGTCGGGGGCGGATTCTCCGGATTGAACACAGCGCTGGAACTGGCGGAACGCGGCCTGAGCGTGGTGCTGCTGGAAGCCCATAAAATCGGCTGGGGCGCCAGCGGCCGCAATGGCGGGCAACTGATTCGCGGGGTTGGCCATGGCCTTGATCAGTTTGCCAACGTGATAGGCGCCGACGGTGTACGTCAGATGAAGCTCATGGGCCTGGAGGCAGTTGAAATCGTCCGACAGCGGGTCGAGCGTTTTCAGATCCCCTGCGACCTGACGTGGGGTTACTGCGACCTGGCCAACAAGCCCCGTGATCTCGAAGGTTTCGCCGAAGACGCCGAAGAATTGCGCAGCCTCGGCTACCGCTACGAAACCCGTCTGCTGCAACCCCATGAAATGCACACCGTAGTGGGCTCCGACCGCTACGTCGGCGGTTTGATCGACATGGGTTCCGGGCATCTGCACCCACTGAACCTGGCGCTGGGCGAAGCCGCCGCCGCCCGGCAACTGGGCGTGAAACTGTTCGAACAGTCGGCCGTCACGCGCATCGACTACGGCCCCGAGGTCAAGGTGCACACCGCCACAGGCTCGGTCCGGGCAAAGACGCTGGTACTGGGCTGCAACGCCTACCTCAATGAGCTCAATCCCGAACTCAGCGGCAAGGTGTTGCCCGCCGGCAGCTATATCATCGCGACCGAACCCTTGAGCGAAGAACTGGCCCACGCACTGTTGCCGCAGAACATGGCGGTCTGCGATCAGCGGGTGGCGCTGGATTACTATCGACTCTCGGCGGATCGCCGCCTGCTGTTCGGCGGTGCCTGCCATTACTCGGGGCGGGACCCGAAAGATATCGCCGCCTATATGCGGCCAAAAATGCTGGACGTCTTCCCGCAATTGGCCGACGTGAGGATCGATTATCAGTGGGGCGGGATGATCGGAATCGGCGCCAACCGTCTACCGCAGATCGGACGACTTAAAGATCAGCCAAATGTGTATTACGCCCAGGCATATTCCGGTCACGGGGTGAACGCCACGCACCTGGCGGGCAAGTTGCTGGCCGAGGCCATTAGCGGGCAGCACAGCGGTGGCTTCGATCTGTTCGCCCAGGTGCCGCACATTACTTTCCCCGGCGGTAAGCATTTGCGCTCGCCGTTGTTGGCGTTGGGGATGTTGTGGCATCGGCTCAAAGAGTTGGTCTGATATTTGGCTGTGGTCTTTGCGGCCCCATCGCGGGCAAGCCCGCTCCCACAGGGTTCTCGTCGTACACAGCATTTGTGACCGGCGGGGTCATTGTGGGAGCGGGCTTGCCCGCGATGAGGTTCGCAAAAACGCTACAGGACTCAAATCCGCCAAAATGGCTTAAGCCCCTCCTCCCGCGCCTGCTCACGCGTCAGCCCGACATCCTTGAGCTGAGCGGGTGTCAATTCCAGCAATGCCTTGCGCGTGTGCAGACGACGCCAGAACCGATCCCAGCGCTTCAAAGGCGCGCCGCGCATGTCCGCCTCGCGCGCACCGTGATCCTGCCCTGCCGTCAGCTCCTGACTGTGTAACGTCAGCCGCACATCGCTCAAGCCGTTCATTTTGATTGCTCCTGTTTACTTGGGTAGCCAGAGCTTTCATGATGCGTGGACGGCGAAAAGCATTACAGATTCAACCAAAGTGTATTATCTCCATACAGATTTAACGCTGTAGGTACTGAATCCTGATTTTTTGCTCCATCTGTACTGGTCAATCCCACGACCTCAGACGAGACTGCACCATGACTCTCTACGTCAACCTCGCCGAACTGCTCGGCACGCGAATCGAACAAGGCTTCTATCGCCCCGGTGACCGATTGCCGTCGGTGCGCGCGCTGAGTGTTGAACACGGCGTCAGTCTGAGCACAGTGCAGCAGGCTTATCGCGTGCTGGAAGACAGCGGACTGGCCACGCCAAGGCCTAAATCCGGATATTTCGTGCCGGTCAGCCGCGATCTGCCCGAACTTCCAGCGGTGGGTCGCCCGGCTCAGCGGCCGGTAGACATTTCCCAATGGGACCAGGTGCTGGAGCTGATCCGTGCGGTGCCGCGCAAGGATGTCGTGCAACTGGGTCGCGGCATGCCGGACATCACAACGCCGACCCTCAAGCCGCTGCTGCGCGGCCTGGCGCAGCTCAGCCGCCGACAAGACATGCCCGGCCTGTATTACGACAACATCCACGGCAATCTGGAACTGCGCGAGCAGATCGCCCGGCTGATGCTCGATTCCGGCTGCCAACTGGCCCCCGGCGACCTGGTGGTAACGACTGGCTGCCACGAGGCGCTGTCCACCAGCATTCGTTCGATCTGCGAGCCAGGCGATATTGTGGCTGTGGATTCGCCAAGCTTTCATGGCGCCATGCAAACCCTCAAGGGCCTGGGGATGAAAGCCCTGGAAATCCCCACCGACCCGCTCACCGGGATCAGCCTGGATGCACTGGAACTGGCATTGGAACAGTGGCCGATCAAGGCCATACAGTTGACCCCAAACTGCAACAACCCGCTGGGCTATATCATGCCGGAGTCGCGCAAACGCTCACTCTTGATGCTTGCACAGCGCTTTGACGTGGCGATCATCGAAGACGATGTGTATGGCGAGCTGGCCTACAGCTATCCTCGCCCGCGCACCATCAAATCTTTCGACGAAGACGGTCGTGTCCTGCTGTGCAGTTCGTTTTCCAAGACCCTCGCTCCCGGCCTGCGCATTGGCTGGGTCGCGCCGGGACGCTATCTGGAGCGCGTGCTGCACATGAAATACATCAGCACCGGTTCGACCGCGCCGCAGCCACAGATCGCCATCGCCGAGTTTCTCAAGGCCGGTCATTTCGAACCGCATTTGCGGCGCATGCGCACGCAATACCAGCGCAATCGCGACGCGATGATCGATTGGGTCACGCGGTATTTCCCCGCAGGCACCCGCGCCAGCCGCCCGCAAGGCAGTTTCATGCTGTGGGTCGAGTTGCCGGAAGGCTTCGACACCCTGAAACTCAATCGCGCCTTGCACGATCAGGGCGTACAGATTGCCGTCGGCAGCATCTTTTCTGCCTCGGGCAAGTACCGCAATTGCCTGCGCATGAACTACGCTGCCAAACCAACAGCACAGGTTGAAGAAGCTGTGCGCAAGGTCGGCGCCGCTGCCATCCAACTGCTGGCGCAAACCAACGGGCTGACTGACTGACCTTTCTGCGCAAATTAGCGTCCATATACCAACATCTGCCGCCAATCGGAACGGTCCCACGTGAGAATCAGACAGCCCCTGCTAGCTCTGGTGTTACTTGCTTCGTTCCTTGGCGGCTGCGCCAGCCTCGACGTGCAGCGCGAACAAAGCCAGGCGCTGCCGGCGAGCGCTTCGGCATTTGGCCGTTCGGTCCAGGCGCAGGCGGCACCCCATGAAGGGAAATCCGGCTTTCGCCTGCTATCGGACAGCACCGAAGCCTTCACCGCCCGCGCCGAACTGATCCGCAACGCCCAAGGTAGTCTCGATTTGCAGTACTACATCGTGCATGACGGCGTCAGCACGCGGATGCTGGTGGAGGAATTGCTCAAGGCCGCCGACCGCGGGGTGCGTGTGCGCATCCTGCTCGACGACACCACCAGTGACGGCCAGGACGTCACCATCGCCACGCTTGCAGCGCATCCGCAGATCCAGATTCGAGTGTTCAACCCTTTGCACCTGGGGCGCAGCACCGGCGTAACGCGGACCATGGGTCGCTTGTTCAACTTGTCACAACAACATCGGCGCATGCACAACAAGCTGTGGCTGGCGGACAACAGCATGGCCATCGTCGGCGGGCGTAATCTGGGTGACGAGTATTTCGATGCCGAACCCAATCTGAATTTTACCGACATCGACATCCTCGGCGTCGGCCCGGTCGCGGAGCAGCTCGGGCACAGTTTCGACCAATACTGGAATAGCGCCCTGAGCAAACCGGTCGAACAGTTTCTGTCGAGCAAACCGACCGCACAGGACCTGAAAAATACCCGGGCCCGACTGGAAGAATCCCTGGAACAATCACGCAAACAGAACCATGCGCTCTTTCAGCAGTTGAGGAAGTTTGCCACGGACCCGCGCCTGGATACCTGGCGCAAAGAGCTGATCTGGGCCTGGAACCAGGCGTTGTGGGATGCACCGAGCAAAGTGCTTGCGGACGGCGAGCCAGACCCGCACCTGCTGCTGACCACCCAATTAGCACCCGAACTCGATGGCGTCAGTAAAGAACTGGTGATGATTTCCGCTTATTTCGTGCCCGGTCAGCCGGGCCTGGTGTATCTGACCGGCCGCGCCGATGCCGGCGTGTCGGTGAGGTTGCTGACCAATTCATTGGAGGCCACGGACGTACCGGCGGTGCATGGCGGCTACGCCCCGTATCGCAAGGCGTTGCTGGAGCATGGCGTACAACTCTTCGAACTGCGCCGCCAGCCCGGCGATGAAAGCGGCAGCGGACCGCGCCTGTTTTCCCGCAGGTCCTATGGCGAGTCCGACTCCAGCCTGCACAGCAAGGCGATCATCTTCGACCAACAGAAATCCTTCATCGGCTCATTCAACTTCGATCCGCGCTCGGTACTGTGGAACACCGAAGTCGGCGTGCTGGTGGACAGCCCGGAACTCGCGGCCCGCGTGCGCGAACTGGCATTGGAAGGCATGGCGCCAGCCCTGAGTTATCAGGCGCGGCTGGAGAATGGCCAAGTGGTATGGGTGACCGAAGACGACGGCAAGATGCACACCCTGACCGAAGAGCCGGCCAGTTGGTGGCGACGTTTCAATGCCTGGCTCAGCACTACAGTGGGACTGGAGCGCATGCTTTAAAAGACCCGAGCGTTCGGCAGTCCTGCCACTGAAATGCGATCGCCTGCAGGCGCTGCCGAAGATTGCGATCTTTTGATCTTATGCTGGCTGTACGGCGCCAAATGCCCCTTGGCGCGACAGCAGAATCACCAGGCCAAACGCTCCCGCCGCCATTAGCAATGGCAACGCGTGCCCGCTGATCCACTGGCTGCCAGCACCGGCGATCAACGGCCCGAGCAGGCAACCGATGCCCCACAACTGTGCGATGTGGGCATTGGCTCGGACCAGCGCATCGTCGCGATAACGCTCGCCAATCAGGATCAGCGACAAGGTAAACAGCCCGCCAGCACTGGCGCCGAACAGCACCCACAGCGGCCAGATCATCAGAGTGTCGATCAGCAGCGGGATCGCCAGGCTCGACACCAGCAGGACCATCGCGCACCAGGTGAACAATGCTCGGCGCGACATCCGGTCCGCCAGCGCGCCGATTGGCAATTGCAGCAACGCATCCCCCACCACCACCGTGCTGACCATCGCCAGGGCGATTTCCGTGGTGAAGCCCTGGCGCAGGCAATACACCGGCAGTAACGTCAAGATCATCGCTTCGAACGCCGCGAACAGCGACACCGCCCAGGCAATCGCCGGCAGGCCACGGCAGAAAGTCAGCAAATCACCGAAGGTCACGCTGCACGCCTCGCTACTGGGCGCACCACTGCGGCCCAACAACAGCAACGGTGCCGCCACCAGCAATCCGACGCCAACCCAGAAGCCATAATCGTGCTGGGTGCCCAGGACGCCCAGCAATATCGGCCCAGCCAATTGGCTCAACGCATAACTACTGCCGTACAGCGCCACCAGCCTCCCGCGCCACTCTTCGACCACCAGTTGGTTGATCCAGCTCTCACCGAGGATAAAGACCAGGGTCAGAACCACACCGATCAACAAGCGCAGCACCAGCCAGATCGGATAGCTGGGCAACAATGCCAGCAGGCCGATGGACACAGCCCCACCCCACAAACACAGGCGCATCAGATTGGCTGTGCCGAGACGCGCTGCCAGGTGACTGGAAATCTTCGCGCCTAATAAAACACCAATGGCCGGCATCGCGGCCATTACGCCGATGGCAAACGAGCCGTATCCCCAGCTTTCCAGGCGAAACGACACCAGCGGCATGCTGACACCCAGGGCCAGGCCGACACTCAAGACAGACGCCAATACGGCGAAATACGTCGCCCAACGCATGTTCCACGCTCCTGTGGATAATTTTTGTACAGCACAAAACACTGTGGGAGCGGGCTTGCCCGCGAAGAGNNGAAGAGGCCATCACATCCAACATCAAAGTTGACTGTCATGGCGCCTTCGCGGGCAAGCCCGCTCCCACAAGGGATCTGCGTCGCTCAGAAGCCCGGTCAGCTGCCGGACTCCCTCACTGGCTTACAACTTGATCCAGGTCGCCTTCAGCTCGGTGTACTTGTCGAACGCATGCAGCGACTTGTCGCGACCGTTGCCGGACTGCTTGAAGCCACCGAACGGCGCCGTCATGTCGCCACCATCATACTGGTTGACCCAGACGCTACCGGCACGCAGTGCGCGGGCGGTCAGGTGAGCCTTGGAGATGTCGGCAGTCCACACCGCGGCGGCCAGGCCGTAAGGCGTGTCGTTGGCGATGGCGACGGCTTCTTCGGCGCTGTCGAAGGTGATGACCGACAACACTGGCCCGAAGATTTCTTCCTGGGCGATTTTCATCGCGTTGCTTACGCCGTCGAAAATGGTCGGCTCAACGTAGGTGCCCCCCGATTCCTGAAGCGTACGCTTGCCACCGGCCACCAGTTTGGCGCCGTCGGCATGGCCAGACTCGATGTATGACAGCACAGTGTTCATCTGCTGGGTATCGACCAGCGCGCCGACATTGGTCGCCGGATCCAGCGGGTTGCCAGGCTTCCAGGTCTTCAAGGCTTCGATCACCAGCGGCAGGAATTTATCCTTGATTGAGCGTTCCACCAGCAGGCGCGAACCAGCGGTGCAGACTTCGCCCTGGTTGAACGCGATGGCGCCCGCAGCGGCTTCGGCGGCTTCTTGCAGGTTCGGTGCATCGGCGAACACGATGTTGGGGCTCTTGCCACCGGCTTCGAGCCAGACGCGCTTCATGTTCGACTCGCCGGAGTAGATCAGCAGTTGCTTGGCGATCTTGGTCGAACCGGTGAATACCAGGGTGTCGACATCGTTGTGCAGGGCCAAGGCCTTGCCGACGGTGTGACCGTAACCCGGCAGCACGTTGAGCACGCCTTTCGGAATACCGGCTTCGACGGCCAGGGCAGCGATGCGGATGGCAGTCAGCGGGGATTTTTCCGACGGCTTGAGGATCACCGAGTTACCGGTGGACAGAGCCGGACCGAGTTTCCAGCAGGCCATCATCAACGGGAAGTTCCACGGCACGATGGCACCGACAACACCGACTGGCTCGCGAGTGACCAGACCCAGCTGATCGTGCGGGGTTGCCGCCACTTCGTCGTAGATCTTGTCGATGGCTTCGCCGCTCCAGCTCAGTGCTTGCGCCGCGCCAGGAACGTCGATGTACAGGGAGTCGCTGATCGGCTTGCCCATGTCCAGGGTTTCAAGCAGGGCCAGCTCTTCGGCGTGCTGTTTCAGCAGGCCGGCGAAACGAATCATGGTGGCTTTGCGCTTGGTCGGCGCCAGGCGCGACCAGACACCAGAGTTGAAGGTGGCGCGGGCGTTTTCAACAGCGCGCTGGGCATCGGCGGCGTCACAGCTGGCGATCTTGCCCAGCAGGCGGCCATCGACCGGGCTGATGCACTCGAAGGTCTCGGCGGAGACGGCATCGGTGTATTCACCATTGATGTAGGCGCGGCCTTCGATCTTCAGATCGCGAGCGCGTTGCTCCCAGTCGGCACGAGTCAGGGTGGTCATGCGAGTGTCCTCCTCTTATTGAATACGACACCCGCGTTCTTCGCGGGCGCTGTCAGGAATTCTGCCCGGCCAGCCAGCTTGCGGCCCAAGGCAACCACCACCCTAAACCAGCGGCAGGTGAAGTTTCAATATATTTGACATAACACCGGCAAACGGCCTTGCGATGTTCATTTTAATAAACATAGACTTAAACATTACCAGCCACTCGCACCGCAAAGACGGGGGAATACAATAATGAGCATCCAGAACATCGTAGACTTCAGCCAGGCCACCACTGCCGTCGAACGCTATCGCCCAGACCCGGCGAAAGTTCTCAAAGGCGATCCCGAGCAAGCCGTGTACAACCACTACAACAGCCCTTGCGGACAGTTGAATGCCGGTGTGTGGGAAGGCGCGGTCGGCCAGTGGCTGGTGAATTTCACCGAGCACGAATACTGCGAAATCGTTCAGGGTGTTTCTGTGTTGCGTGACAACGACGGCAACAGCAAAACCGTACGCGCGGGCGATCGCTTCGTGATCCCGGCAGGCTTCCGTGGCACCTGGGAAGTGCTGGAGCCGTGCCGCAAGATCTATGTGGCGTTTGAACAGAAAGCCTGATTTTTTTGCAGGCAGCAAAAAAGGCCCGTATCTCGCGATACGGGCCTTTTTCGTAAGTCAGGAAAAATCAATTACTTGATTTTGCCTTCCTTGTAGATCACGTGCTTGCGAACAACCGGATCAAATTTCTTGATCTCGATTTTGTCCGGAGTAGTACGCTTGTTCTTGTCGGTAGTGTAGAAATGACCAGTACCGGCGCTCGAAATCAAACGAATCAATTCACGCATGATTAGCTCCCTTAGATCTTGCCAGCGGCGCGGATTTCGGCCAGCACGACAGTGATGCCACGCTTGTCGATGATGCGCATGCCTTTGGCAGATACGCGCAGACGCACGAAACGTTTCTCTTCTTCAACCCAGAAGCGGTGATGCTGCAGGTTCGGCAGGAAACGACGACGGGTTTTGTTATTTGCGTGGGAAATGTTATTCCCAGTCACCGGACCCTTACCGGTAACTTGACAGACTCTCGACATGCCTCAGCCCTCTAAAACCACATGCCCAACCCGGCATGGGTTGGCCGCTTAATCTCTCAGTCATTTGGCGCCAGGCGCCGCGTTTCTTTAAGGGTCTTACCGGCTACACCTACAAACGAAGGAACCGGGCCCCTAGAAAAGAGCGCTGCTTTATACCAGAAAGACTAGAGAGCAACAACATTCAGTGTGCGCTGAGTTGATAAAAACCCTGTTTTTCAGGCGCCAGGCGCCTTGGATCAAGGCTATCGTCGCTTGCGACCGCTCGTCGCAGAGAATCTGCGCAACAAGCCGATCCAGCTTTTTCCCAACCAGCGCTCGCCAGAATCGATCGGCTATAGTCCCCTGAAAACGAAAAAGGGGATAGTCATTTGCAATCCAGCCCACTAGGGTAAGCCTTTTCCAGACTGCACTTGCAGATGGGCCTTCGATCTGTAAAGGAACCCGACCATGCGCCTCGCTGCCCTACCGCTGTTGCTTGCCCCGCTCCTGCTGGGCCCACAGGCCTACGCCGCCGCCCTGAGCGTCTGCACCGAGGCCAGCCCCGAAGGGTTCGATGTGGTGCAATACAACTCGCTGACCACCACCAACGCTTCGGCTGACGTGCTGATGAACCGATTGGTGGACTTCGACAATGCCAGCGGCAAAGTTGTCCCCAGCCTCGCGGACAGTTGGGAGGTCACACCGGATGGCCTGACCTACATCTTCAAGTTGCACCCCCAGGTGAAATTTCATCGCACCGACTACTTCAGCCCAACGCGTGAACTGACCGCCGAGGACGTGAAGTTCAGCTTTGACCGGATGCTCGATCCGGCCAACCCATGGCACAAAGTCGCCCAGAGCGGCTTCCCCCATGCTCAGTCGATGCAATTGCCCGCACTGATCAAGAAGATCGACGCACTGGACCCCCTAACCATACGCTTTACCCTGGATCACCCGGACTCCACCTTCCTCGCCACCCTGAGCATGGGCTTCGCCTCGATTTACTCGGCCGAGTACGCTGACAAGCTGATGAAAGCCGGCACGCCGGAAAAGCTCAATAACCAACCGATCGGCACTGGCCCGTTCGTATTCACGCGTTTCCAGAAGGACGCCACCGTTCGCTACAAAGCCAACGCCGAGTACTTCCGCGGCAAGCCCTCGGTCGATCCGCTGATCTTTGCCATTACCCCTGACGCCAACGTGCGCTTGCAGAAATTGCGCCGCAATGAATGCCAGATTGCGCTGTCGCCCAAGCCTCTGGATGTCCAGGCGGCGCTGAAGGAGCCGACGCTGAAAGTCGAAAAGACTGACGCCTTCATGACCGCCTTCGTTGCCATCAACAGTCAGCACCCGCCTTTGGACAAACCCGAAGTGCGCCAGGCGATCAACCTCGCCTTCGACAAGGCCAACTACGTCAAGGCCGTGTTCGAAGACACCGCTGAACCCGCCAACGGCCCCTACCCGCCCAACACCTGGAGCTATGCGAAAACATTGCCGGGTTACCCGCATGACGTCGAGAAAGCCAAGGCGTTGATGGCTAAGGCCGGGCTCAAGGAGGGATTCCAGACCACCATCTGGACCCGCCCTTCCGGCAGCCTGCTGAACCCTAACCCGAGCCTCGGCGCTCAACTGCTTCAGTCCGATTTGGCGGAAATCGGCATTCAGGCCGAAATCCGCGTCATCGAATGGGGTGAGTTGATTCGCCGCGCCAAAGCTGGCGAACACGACTTGCTTTTCATGGGCTGGGCGGGTGACAACGGTGACCCGGATAACTTCCTCACGCCGCAGTTTTCCTGCGCAGCCGTCAAGTCCGGCACCAACTTTGCGCGCTATTGCAACCAGGACCTGGACAAGTTGATCAGCGCCGGCAAGACCACCGGTGAGCAAGGCGTGCGCACCAAGCTCTACGAACAGGCCCAGACGCAGATCCAGCAACAGGCACTGTGGCTGCCCCTGGCGCATCCAACCGCCTTCGCCCTGACCAGCAAGGCCGTCGAGGGATACTCGGTCAGCCCGTTTGGACGACAGGATTACTCGAAGGTCAACATCAAATAGGCCACCCGACACAAAACCCTGTAGGAGCGAGCATGCTCGCGATGGTCGTCAACGATGACGAGGGCCGCCTGAAAGAAAGCGGTGCCACTACCACCATCGCGANNGGGGGGGGGGGGTCACATCCACCCGTACTCCGCCATCGACAGCGGGTTGCCATCGCCAATGATGAAATGGTCGAGCACCCGCACATCGATGAGGTCCAGCGCCTTCTGCAGGCGCTTGGTCAGCATCCGGTCAGCCTGGCTGGGGTCAGTGTTGCCTGACGGATGGTTGTGACAGAGGATCAGTGCCGCCGCATTGTGAGCCAATGCACGCTTGACCACTTGCCGCGGGTGAACGCTGGTGTTGTCTATCGAGCCGCGAAACAGCACCTCAAACGCCAGGACCTGATGCCTGGAGTCAAGAAACAGGCAGCCAAATACCTCATGGGGCTCATGTCGCAGCATCGACTTGAGGTATTCACGCACCGCCTGCGGATTTTCCAGTGCCGATTTTTCGCGCACACGCTCAGCCAAGTGACGCCTGCTCATTTCCTGAGCAGCCTGCAACTGCGCGAATTTCGCCGGACCGAGCCCCAACTGCTTGCTGAACGTTTCCTGGTCGGCCTCCAACAGCAAACGCAGGCTGCCAAACTGATTCAACAGGTGTCGCGCCAGATCGACGGCACTTTTACCCACCACGCCAGTTCGTAAAAATATCGCCAGCAACTCGGCGTCCGAAAGACTTCCCGAGCCCTGTTCAAGCAACCTCTCCCGCGGCCGTTCCGACGCCGGCCAATCGCGAATACTCATAGCACCTCCCTGTCTGTGGGCGCCGCTGTTCCGTAGCGGTCGCTGTGATATCGTAGCCCATCTTTTTTGCGGGCGATTTCACTCCTGGGGAGGGGGTATCGCAACGCAGTCATCAACGAAAATGAAAGGCAGGCCTATGCAGCGGCTGTATCGGAAACGCATTGTTCTGGGCGTCGGCGGCGGTATCGCTGCCTACAAGAGCGCCGACCTGGTTCGCCGCCTGATCGATCAGGGCGCGGAAGTGCGCGTGGTCATGACCCGTGGCGGCGCTGAATTCATTACTCCGCTGACCATGCAGGCCCTGTCCGGGCATCCAGTGCACCTGGACCTGCTGGACCCGGCGGCCGAAGCGGCGATGGGCCACATTGAGCTGGCCAAATGGGCCGATCTGGTGCTGATCGCACCCGCCACCGCGGATTTGATCGCGCGCCTGGCCCAGGGCATTGCCGATGACCTGCTGACTACGCTGGTGCTGGCCACCGACGCAGTGGTTGCCATCGCTCCGGCGATGAACCAGGCCATGTGGCGCGATCCGGCCACCCAGGCCAACCTGCAAACCCTCGAAAACCGTGGCATCAAGGCCTTCGGTCCAGCTTCGGGCAGCCAGGCCTGCGGCGACGTCGGCCTTGGGCGCATGCTCGAAGCGACGGAGCTGGCTCAATGCGCGGCAGACTGCTTCCAGCGCCAGGCATTGACCGGCAAGCACGTGCTAATCACCGCCGGCCCTACCCAGGAAAACATCGACCCGGTGCGCTACATCACCAACCACAGCTCCGGAAAAATGGGCTTTGCCCTGGCGGAAGCGGCGGTTGAAGCCGGCGCCCGCGTAACCCTGATCACGGGCCCGGTGCATCTGCCGACCCCGGACCGTGTTACGCGCATCGACGTAGTCAGCGCCCGCGACATGCTCGCCGCGTGCGAAGCGGCGATTCCTTGCGACCTGTTTATCGCCTCGGCAGCGGTCGCGGACTACCGCCCAGAAGTCGTCGCACCACAGAAACTCAAGAAAGATCCTACGAACGGCGACGGCTTGTTGCTACAAATGGTGCGCAACCCGGACATCCTGGCCAGCATCGCTACACGCCCCGACCGTCCGTTCAGCGTCGGTTTCGCCGCCGAAACCGAACACCTGCTCGACTACGCTGCCCGCAAGCTGAAAGACAAGAACCTCGATTTGATCGTCGCCAACGACGTCGCCAACCCGAGCATTGGCTTCAACAGCGAAGAAAACGCCTGCAGCGTAATCGACCGTGAACTTCACGCCACACTCTTCGCCCAGACCAGCAAGAGCAAGATTGCTCGCCAGCTGATCACTTTTATCGCCGAACGTCTGAACCAGGTTTAATTTACATGCACGCTTTGCAAGCCAAGATCCTCGACCCCCGCATCGGTACCGAATTTCCGCTGCCACAGTACGCCACGCCAGGTTCCGCCGGCCTCGACCTGCGCGCCATGCTGGAGCAGGACATCGTGATCAAGCCGGGTGAAACGGTACTGATCCCCACTGGCCTGTCGATCTACATCGGCGACCCGAACCTGGCGGCGCTGATCCTGCCGCGCTCCGGCCTGGGCCATAAACACGGTATCGTCCTGGGCAACCTGGTCGGACTGATTGACTCCGACTACCAGGGACCGCTGATGGTCTCCTGCTGGAACCGTGGCCAGACCGACTTCACCATGGCCGTCGGCGAACGCCTGGCGCAGCTGGTGCTGGTGCCGGTGGTGCAGGCGCATTTCGAGATGGTTGAAGAGTTTGTCGAAACCCAGCGTGGTACCGGCGGTTTCGGTCATTCCGGCAGTCACTGATACGTTCGCTATACCTCTGAAATCAATGGATTGAACGGCCCAAAGCCGCTCGCGTCGCTGGCATGGCCTTTTCGCACCACGAACTCTGGGCGAAAAACGCCGTCATACCTTTCAGTTTGAACCTGCCGTCGAGTCGTTCGCAGGCAGGTCCAGCCACTTTCAATATGGAGCATTTCCCCAGATGAGCACCCCAGTGCGCGTTGCCCCCAAGTTCCCCGACAGTATTTTCCGTGCCTATGACATACGCGGCACCGTCCCGGAATTTCTCAACGCCGAAACGGCTTACTGGCTCGGTCGCGCCATCGGCGCACAGAGCCTGGCCCAGGATGAACCGAATGTATCCGTTGGCCGTGACGGTCGCCTGTCCGGCCCCGAGCTGGTTGAACAGCTGATTCAAGGCCTGGCCGACAGCGGCTGCCATGTCAGCGACGTCGGCCTGGTGCCAACGCCCGCACTGTACTACGCCGCCAACGTGCTGGCCGGCAAATCCGGGGTGATGCTCACCGGCAGCCACAACCCAGCGAACTACAACGGCTTCAAGATCGTCATTGCCGGCGATACCCTGGCCAACGAACAGATCCAGGCCCTGCATGACCGCCTCAAGACCAACAACCTGACCAGCGGCAAAGGCAGCATCACCCGGGTCGAGATCCTTGATCGCTACAACACCGAAATCGTCCAGGACATCAAACTGGCCCGCCGCCTGAAAGTCGTAGTGGACTGCGGCAACGGTGCAGCCGGCGTGATCGCCCCGCAATTGATCGAGGCACTGAACTGCGAAGTCATCCCGCTGTTCTGCGAGGTCGATGGCAACTTCCCTAACCATCACCCGGACCCGGGCAAGCCTGAAAACCTCGTCGACCTGATCGCCAAAGTCAAGGAAACCAATGCGGATATCGGCCTGGCTTTCGACGGCGACGGCGACCGCGTCGGCGTGGTGACCAACACTGGCAGCATCGTTTTTCCGGACCGCCTGTTGATGCTGTTCGCCCGCGACGTGGTGGCGCGCAATCCGAACGCCGAAATTATCTTCGACGTTAAATGCACTCGCCGCTTGATCCCGCTGATCAAGGAATACGGTGGTCGTCCGCTCATGTGGAAAACCGGTCATTCGTTGATCAAGAAGAAAATGAAACAATCCGGCGCCCTGCTGGCCGGCGAAATGAGCGGGCACATCTTCTTCAAGGAGCGCTGGTTCGGTTTCGACGACGGTATTTACAGCGCCGCGCGGTTGCTGGAGATCCTCAGCAAGGAGAAATCCACGGCCGAAGAGTTGTTCGCGACCTTCCCGAACGATATTTCTACGCCGGAAATCAATATCCATGTGACCGAAGAGAGCAAATTCAGCATCATTGATGCATTGCACGACGCGAAGTGGGGCGAAGGCGCCGACCTGACCACCATTGACGGCGTGCGAGTCGACTATGCCAAAGGCTGGGGCCTGGTTCGCGCTTCCAACACCACACCGGTGCTGGTCCTGCGTTTCGAGGCCGATGACGAGGCAGAACTTTCGCGCATCAAGGACGTTTTCCACGTCCAGTTGAAGCGTATTGCACCTGATCTCCAACTACCGTTCTGATTCACCCGGAGCCCTGAATGACCCTCGAACGCGAAGCCGCCGCCAACACCGCCAAGGTCCTGTCCGAAGCGCTGCCTTACATTCGCCGCTATGTCGGCAAGACACTGGTGATCAAATACGGCGGCAACGCGATGGAAAGCGAGGAGCTGAAAACCGGCTTCGCCCGCGACATCGTGTTGATGAAGGCCGTGGGCATCAACCCGGTCGTGGTTCACGGCGGCGGCCCGCAAATCGGCGATCTGCTCAAGCGCCTGTCGATCGAGAGCCACTTCGTCGACGGCATGCGCGTTACCGATGCCGCTACCATGGACGTGGTCGAGATGGTCCTCGGTGGCCAGGTCAACAAGGACATCGTCAACCTGATCAACCGTCATGGCGGCAGCGCCATTGGCCTGACCGGCAAAGACGCCGGGCTGATTCGTGCGAAGAAACTGACCGTCACCCGCCAGACCCCGGAGATGACCCAACCAGAGATCATCGACATCGGCCAGGTGGGCGAAGTGGTCGGGATCAACACCGAGCTGCTGAACCTGCTGGTCAAAGGCAACTTCATCCCGGTGATCGCGCCAATCGGCGTCGGCGAAAACGGCGAGTCGTACAACATCAATGCTGACCTGGTGGCCGGCAAAGTCGCCGAAGCGCTGAAAGCCGAGAAGCTGATGCTGCTGACCAACATCGCCGGCCTGATGGACAAGGCGGGAACGGTCCTGACCGGCTTGACCACCCAGCAAGTCGACGACCTGATCGCCGACGGCACCATCTATGGCGGCATGCTGCCCAAGATCCGTTGTGCTCTGGAAGCGGTCCAGGGTGGCGTGGGCAGCTCGCTGATCATTGACGGTCGGGTACCGAATGCGATTCTGCTGGAGATCTTCACCGATACCGGTGTGGGCACCCTGATCAGCAATCGCAAGCGTCCGTAAGCGATAGCGCACAAAAAAGCCCCCGCTCAGCCTGGCTGAACGGGGTCTTTTTTTGCCCACGATCCCTATGAAACCTGAATATCCCTGTAGGAGCTGCCGCAGGCTGCGATCTTTTGACTTGGCTTGTAAAAAACAGGATCAAAAGATCGCAGCCTGCGGCAGCTCCAGGGATCGTGTTAAACGCCGAATTGCGCGCGATAGGCTTCAACGGCTGGCAAATGCTGCTTGAGCTGCGGATCGTCGGCGAGGAATTCCAGCACCTGGTTCAGCGAAACGATGCTGATCACGGGAATACCGAAATCACGCTCCACTTCCTGGATCGCTGACAACTCACCGTTGCCACGCTCCTGACGGTTCAGGGCGATCAGCACGCCGGCCGCCTTGGCGCCGTCCTGGGAGGCGATGATCTGCATCACTTCACGGATCGCGGTGCCAGCGGTAATCACGTCGTCGATGATCAGCACATTGCCGGTCAGCGGCGCGCCGACCAGGCTACCGCCTTCACCGTGAGCCTTGGCTTCCTTGCGATTGAAGCACCATGGCAGGTCACGACCGTGATGTTCGGCCAATGCCACTGCAGTGGTCGCCGCCAAAGGGATCCCTTTGTAGGCCGGACCGAACAGAACATCGAAGCCAATACCGCTTTCGGCAATGGCTGCAGCGTAGAAACGACCCAGCTGCGCCAAGGCCGAACCCGAGTTGAACAGGCCCGCATTGAAGAAGTAAGGACTGGTGCGCCCGGACTTCAGGGTGAACTCACCGAAGCGCAAAACGCCGCGATCGATGGCAAAACGAATGAAATCGCGCTGATACGCTTGCATGAAAAAAACCCCAAATACCACGGATTTAGCTAATTAGGTTGACGCCGTGTATCATACACGCACGCGATTTTTGGGGCCATTTATGCGGATCATCAGTGTGAACGTCAATGGTATTCAGGCTGCAGTCGAGCGAGGTTTGCTCAGTTGGCTGCAGGCACAGAATGCCGACGTCATCTGCCTGCAGGACACCCGTGCCTCCGCCTTTGAACTGGACGATCCAGCCTTCCAACTGGATGGATACTTCCTTTATGCCTGCGACGCCGAAGTTCCCGCCCAAGGCGGCGTGGCTTTGTACTCGCGGTTGCAACCGAAGGCTGTCATCAGCGGTCTCGGTTTCGAGACGGCAGACCGCTACGGGCGCTACCTGCAAGCAGATTTCGACAAAGTTAGTATTGCAACCCTGCTGCTTCCTTCCGGGATGAACGGCGATGAGGACTTGAACCAGAAGTTCAAGCTCATGGACGACTTCGCCAAGTACCTGGACAAGCAGCGGCGCAAACGCCGCGAGTACATTTATTGTGGCTCGCTGTATGTGGCGCAACAGAAACTGGACATCAAGAACTGGCGTGACAGCCAGCAATCCCCGGGCTTCCTGGCGCCTGAACGCGCCTGGATGGACGAGATTGTCGGCAACATGGGTTACGTCGATGCCCTGCGCGAAGTCAGCCGTGAAGGCGACCAGTACAGCTGGTGGCCGGATAACGAACAGGCCGAAATGCTCAACCTCGGCTGGCGCTTCGATTACCAGATCCTGACCCCGGGCCTGCGCCGCTTCGTACGCAGCGCACGCCTGCCACGTCAGCCACGGTTCTCGCAGCACGCGCCACTGATCGTGGACTACGACTGGACGCTGACCATCTAAGTGTCAGATGCAAAAAAGCCGACAGCGATGTCGGCTTTTTTATGGGTGATTAGTTTTCTGTCGGAGCGAGCCTGCTCGCGAAGGCGGAGTGTCAGTTAATACAAATGTCGCCTGGCACAATGCTTTCGCGAGCAGGCTCGCTCCCACAAAAAGATCTTCGCTGACCGTTATTTGATCAACCGCCAGGTGAACGGATACCGATATGGCACCCCTTCATTGGCTTTCACACCACCGATGATGGTCAAGACCAGCGCCCCGATCGCCACCAGGCCGAACAGGAAAAACCCGATAATCACCAGCATCAGCAGCAAGCAAATGGCGGAAGCAATGGCGACCGTGATCTGAAAGTTCAGCGCCTCCTTGCCCTGCGCGTCGATGAACGGGTCCATCTCGCGCTTCATCTGCCACAGAACCAGCGGGCCGATCAGCGTACCGAATGGAATCCAGATCCCCAGCAAGGCGGACAAGTGACAAAACATGGCCCACTGCCGAACCTCTTTGCTCGGGGTGGGAAGTAGCTGTTGCTCTTCACTCATGGCGCCCTCCTTGCCTACAGGTATCCAGATCAGTCGGCCAGTGCAGCCTTTTGCAGATCAAAGATTTCGTTCATGCCTTTTTTCGCCAGTTCCAGCATGGCGTTCAGCTCTTCAGGCTGGAACGGTGCGCCTTCGGCAGTGCCCTGGACTTCGATGAAGCCGCCAGTGCTGGTCATCACCACGTTCAGGTCGGTCTCGGCCGCCGAATCTTCCAGGTAGTCGAGGTCGAGCACAGGTTCGCCTTGATACATGCCCACCGACACGGCGCCGATCATTTGCTTGAGTGGGTCGCCGCCTTTCAGGCCGCCACGCTTCTTGATCACTTTCAAGGCATCGACCAGGGCAACCATGGCGCCGGTGATGGAGGCAGTGCGCGTGCCACCGTCAGCCTGGATCACGTCACAGTCAACGTACAGGGTGATGTCGCCCAGCTTGGACATGTCCAGCGCAGCGCGCAGGGAACGGCCGATCAGGCGCTGGATTTCCAGGGTACGGCCGCCTTGCTTGCCGCGGCTGGCTTCACGCTGGTTACGCTCGCCGGTGGCGCGCGGCAGCATGCCGTACTCGGCCGTCAACCAGCCCTGGCCCTGGCCCTTGAGGAACCGCGGCACGCCGTTTTCGACGCTGACGGTGCAGATGACCTTGGTATCACCGAACTCGACCAGTACGGATCCCTCGGCGTGTTTGGTGTAGTTGCGGGTAATGCGGATCGAGCGGAGCTGATCGGCAGCGCGACCACTTGGACGTTTCATAAGGGATACCTGTACGGGGACGGAAAACTGCGGAGCATTATAGAGCCGCCAGACACGACTGGGCACTTCTAAAAAAATCCTCGGACGAGCGAAGGCTCTGCACAGCCCGCTGCCGACGACCTGCAGGCCTTTGTCACACCGTGTGTTTGGGCGCATCCACGCCACTGCGCTACAATCCTGCGCCTTTGCTGCCAGTCGGCTTAAATTCATTCATATCGGATTGCCGGAACGTCAGTTGCGCGCCGATCTGCATTGCGAGGTACCTCCATGGTGCACAGCATGACCGCCTTCGCCCGCGTCGAGAAAGCCGGGGGCCAGGGTACCCTGAGCTGGGAGCTGCGTTCGGTCAACAGCCGCTACCTGGAACCCCACTTGCGCCTGCCGGAGTCCTTCCGCGACCTCGAAGGCGCCGTACGCGAAGCGCTGCGCCAGGCTGTCTCCCGAGGCAAGCTCGAATGCACCCTGCGCTTCACCGAAGAAAATACCGGTAAACCACTGCAGGTGGACCAGGCACGCGCAGCACAACTGGTTGCGGCCGCCGAGACCATTGCCAGCCTGATCAAGAACCCGGCTGCGCTCAACCCACTCGAAGTGCTGGCCTGGCCCGGCGTATTGGTGGGTGACGCGACCGACCCGCAAGCGCTGAACGCCGAGGCACTGACACTGTTCAACCAGGGCCTCAAAGAGCTCAAGGCCGGCCGTGAGCGCGAAGGCGCGGAGCTGGCACGGCTGATCAACGATCGCCTGACGTCCATTGAAGAAGACGTGGTGACCCTGCGCGAACTGGTTCCGCAGATGCTCGCCACCCAGCGCCAGAAAGTGCTCGACCGCTTTGCCGACATGAAGGCCGAGATGGACCCGCAGCGCCTGGAGCAGGAAATGGTCATGCTCGCGCAAAAAAGCGACGTCGCCGAAGAACTGGATCGCCTGAGCACTCACATCATCGAAGTTCGCCGGGTGCTCAAGTCCGGCGGCGCCGCCGGTCGGCGCCTGGACTTCCTGATGCAGGAACTCAACCGCGAAGCCAACACACTGGGCTCCAAAGCCTTCGACCCGCGCAGCACCCAGGCTGCGGTCAACCTCAAGGTGTTGATCGAGCAGATGCGCGAACAAGTGCAGAATATTGAGTAAGGCAAACCCCATGACCCACAGCACCGGCACCCTCTACATCATTTCCGCGCCTTCGGGCGCCGGCAAGACCAGCCTGGTCAAGGCCTTGATCGACGCCCAGCCGCAGATCCAGGTTTCCGTTTCCCACACCACCCGCGCGATGCGCCCGGGCGAAGTGGATGGCGTGAACTACAACTTCGTCTCGCGCGAACAGTTCGTGAAGATGATCGAGCACGGCGATTTCCTTGAGCGCGCCGAGGTGTTCGGCAATCTCTACGGCACCTCGCAGAGCCATCTGCAGCAGACGCTGGACGAAGGCCATGACCTGATCCTGGAAATCGACTGGCAAGGCGCCGAGCAGGTGCGCAAGCTGATGCCCCAGGCGCGCTCGATCTTCATCCTGCCGCCGAGCCAGGAGGCCCTGCGCCAGCGCCTGGACAACCGCGGCCAGGACAGCAACGAGATCATCGAAGGTCGCATGCGCGAAGCCGTCAGCGAAATGAGCCACTACGTCGACTACGACTACCTGATCATCAACGACGATTTCGCCCACGCACTGGACGACCTGAAGGCGATTTTCCGCGCCAATCAGTTGCAACAAAAACGCCAGCAGCAACGTTTTGGCAAATTACTGGCTGAATTACTCGGCTAAAGAGCTCTTCCCAAAACAGCTGCAAGGGCTTTACATTGGCACTTGCAGCGCGTTGAAGAGCTTGGTCAAAAAATCAGCGCTTCCCTAAACGCTGGTGATTTTTTAAACTGTTGAGTCCGCTCGCCCATCCGGGCAGCGCGCATATTGCATTTGCTACGAGGAAGACCATGGCCCGCGTAACCGTTGAAGACTGCCTAGAACACGTGGATAACCGCTTTGAGCTGGTCATGCTCTCTACCAAGCGTGCCCGTCAACTGGCCACCGGCGGCAAAGAGCCGAAAGTAGCATGGGAAAACGACAAGCCTACCGTCGTCGCCCTGCGTGAAATCGCTGAAGGCCTGATCGACTACGCAGCTATCGCCGAAGCCGAAATCGTTGAAGATGAACCGCTTTTCGCTGCATTCGAGGACGAGTCCAACGAGGCCGTCTAAGCCTATGCCTGGTCGACGTAGCACGGCGCGGGAACACAGCTTGCGGCAGGAGTCATCATGCCGAGCATAGACGCCCTCGCCGATCGCTTATCGACCTACCTCGGCAAAGACCAGGTCAACCTGGTCCGCCGAGCGTATTTCTACGCCGAACAAGCCCACGACGGCCAACGCCGCCGTAGCGGTGAGGCGTACGTCACGCACCCACTTGCGGTGGCGAATATTCTTGCGGACATGCACATGGACCATCAGAGCCTGATGGCGGCCATGCTGCATGACGTGATCGAAGACACCGGCATTGCCAAGGAAGCGCTGCAAGCGCAATTTGGCGAAACCGTGGCCGAACTGGTCGACGGGGTCAGCAAACTGACCCAGATGAACTTCGAGACCAAGGCCGAAGCCCAGGCTGAAAACTTCCAGAAAATGGCCATGGCCATGGCGCGCGACATTCGCGTGATCCTGGTCAAGCTGGCCGACCGCCTGCACAACATGCGCACGCTGGAAGTGCTGTCCGGCGAAAAGCGCCGGCGCATCGCCAAGGAAACCCTGGAAATCTATGCACCCATCGCCAACCGGCTGGGCATGCACGCCATCCGCATAGAATTCGAAGACCTCGGCTTCAAGGCCATGCACCCGATGCGTTCCGCGCGAATCTACCAGGCGGTCAAGCGCGCCCGGGGCAACCGCAAGGAAATCGTCAACAAGATCGAAGAATCCCTCAGCCATTGCCTGGCCATCGATGGCATCCAGGGCGAGGTCAGCGGGCGCCAGAAACACCTCTACGGCATCTATAAGAAGATGCGCGGCAAGCGTCGGGCCTTCAACGAGATCATGGATGTATATGCATTCCGGATCATCGTCGACAAGGTCGATACCTGCTACCGCGTGCTGGGTGCTGTTCATAATTTGTACAAACCGTTGCCGGGGCGCTTCAAGGATTACATCGCGATCCCCAAGGCCAACGGCTATCAGTCGCTGCACACCACGCTGTTCGGCATGCACGGTGTTCCGATCGAGATCCAGATCCGCACCCGCGAAATGGAAGAGATGGCCAACAACGGCATCGCCGCCCATTGGCTGTACAAATCCAGCGGCGACGAGCAGCCAAAAGGCACGCATGCGCGCGCGCGCCAGTGGGTCAAGGGCGTACTGGAAATGCAGCAACGGGCCGGCAACTCGCTGGAATTCATCGAAAGCGTGAAGATCGACCTGTTCCCGGACGAGGTCTACGTGTTCACGCCAAAGGGCCGGATCATGGAGCTGCCCAAGGGCTCCACGGCGGTCGACTTCGCCTACGCGGTGCACACCGACGTCGGCAACAGCTGCATTGCCTGCCGGATCAACCGTCGCCTCGCGCCGCTGTCCGAACCGTTGCAAAGCGGTTCCACGGTCGAGATCGTCAGTGCTCCCGGCGCACGGCCGAACCCGGCGTGGCTCAATTTCGTGGTGACCGGCAAAGCACGCACCCATATTCGCCATGCGCTGAAACTGCAGCGCCGTTCCGAGTCCATCAGCCTGGGCGAACGCCTGCTGAACAAGGTGCTCAACGGCTTCGACAGCTCGCTGGAAAAAATCCCGGCCGAGCGCGTGAAAGCGATGCTTGCCGAGTACCGCCTCGAACTGATCGAAGACTTGCTTGAAGACATCGGCCTGGGCAATCGCATGGCCTACGTCGTCGCCCGACGCCTGCTTGGCGAAGGCGAGCAGTTACCCAGCCCTGAAGGTCCGTTGGCGATCCGCGGCACCGAAGGTCTGGTCCTCAGCTACGCCAAGTGCTGCACACCGATCCCGGGCGACCCGATTGTCGGTCACCTGTCCGCGGGCAAGGGCATGGTCGTGCACCTGGACAACTGCCGCAACATCAGCGAAATCCGCCACAACCCGGAAAAATGCATCCAGCTCTCGTGGGCCAAGGATGTCACCGGCGAATTCAACGTCGAACTGCGCGTTGAGCTGGAACACCAGCGCGGCCTGATCGCCCTGCTGGCCAGCAGCGTCAACGCGGCCGACGGCAACATCGAAAAAATCAGCATGGATGAACGCGATGGTCGCATCAGCGTGGTCCAACTGGTGGTCAGCGTGCACGACCGTGTGCACCTGGCCCGCGTGATCAAGAAACTGCGCGCCCTGACCGGGGTGATCCGCATCACCCGCATGCGCGCGTAGCCACCCACCCATTACAAGGAGTCATTCATGACCAAGACTGTTATCACCAGCGACAAGGCCCCGGCCGCCATCGGTACTTACTCCCAGGCGATCAAGGCTGGCAACACCGTCTACATGTCGGGCCAGATCCCTCTGGACCCAAAAACCATGGAACTGGTCGAAGGCTTCGAAGCACAGACCGTCCAGGTGTTCGAGAACCTCAAGGCCGTGGCCGAAGCCGCCGGTGGTTCGTTCAAGGACATCGTCAAATTGAACATCTTCCTCACCGACCTGAGCCATTTCGCCAAGGTCAACGAGATCATGGGCAAATACTTCGACCAGCCTTACCCAGCACGCGCCGCCATTGGCGTTGCGGCCCTGCCAAAGGGTTCGCAGGTTGAAATGGATGCCATCCTGGTCATCGAGTAACGCGTCTGGCGCAGCCAATGGCTGCGCCGACCGCTCTGCTGTAAAGAAAGCCTGAAAGGATTCCACCATGCGCAAAGCGCTTGTTCTCTCGCTGCTCGCCCTGTTTTTGGGCGGTTGTGCCAGCAACCCTGCCGACCGTGATATCAGCGGCACCTGGATCAACCAGGCGGCGATCGATGCTGCAGCCAAAGGCGGCCCCCTGCGTGAAGCCCTCCAGGCCTATGGTCCGAACCTGGAGTGGGACGTCAACACCAAGGCCAGTCAGGCCCGCTACACCAATGGTTTTGAAAATGTCGAAGGCAAGTTGCTGGGCGAACAGTCCGGCGCCTGGAAAGTCGACTTTTATGGCAGCTCTGCCAGCGAGCTCAAGCGTGACGGCAAGCAACTGAGCCAGGCCGCCAGCGACAACGAACCCGAGCAGGTCTTCGACCGCGCATTGATTCCAGTTCCGGATGGCGCACCGATGGGCGCCAGTTTCGAACGCGCGCTGTACTCGGCGTACATGGGCGGTAGCTGGAAGGTCGTCAGCGGCCCCGGCGAAGGCAATAGCGTGCAGTTCCAGGCCGACGGCCAGGTCATCGGCCTGCCGGAAGCCGATCGATATGCCCTGTGCCTGGCGGGTGATTGTGCATCGATGAGCGGTGGCAACGACAACATGTGGTTGCAACTCAACGGACAAGGAAACCCCTGGATCTTTGCGCGCAAAGGCAAGGAACTGGAAATCTTCCAGGCGGTGAATACCGCCCAGGCAGACGAAATGCCCCAGTACACACCGGGCAATCGCAAGTGGCTGCTGGAAAAACAGTAATCCACACATGCCCCATGTGGGAGCGAGCCTGCTCGCGAAAGCGGTGTATCAGTCGACATAAATGTTGAATGTTACGACCTCTTCGCGAGCAGGCTCGCTCCCACGATTGATTCGGGCGTCTGGCAGTTAACAATTCCCTTCAATGATCGCCGCATAACCCTCGCGAAAACTCGGATACTTCGGCTTCCAACCCAACGCCTTCGCCCGCGCATTGCTGCAACGCTTGCTCCCGGTGCGGCGCACAGTGGCGTCCTCCGCCCATTCGGTCACACCCATGTACTCGCGCAACCAGCCCACCACATCCGCCAGCGCGGCGGGTTCGTCATCAACACCTATATAGACATCGTCCAGTGCCACTCCACGCCGGTCCGCCTCGAGCAGACACGCCATCAAGCCGGCGGCGTCATCGGCATGAATTCGATTGGCGTACAGCGGCGGATCGATCGCCACGCGATACCCGCGGCGAACCTGGGTCAGCAACCATTCACGACCCGGGCCGTAGATACCGGTCAAACGCACGATACTGGCCGGGATGCCGCTATTGAGAGCAATCTGCTCCGCTTCAAGCATCACACGCCCTGAATAACCCGCCGCCACGGCTGGCGAAGTCTCATCAATCCACTCGCCCTGCTGCTGGCCGTAGACACTGCTACTGGAAACGAACAACAAGCGATTGGGCACCTGGCCATAGTCGTCCAGCCACTCCAGCACATGCTGCTAGCCCTGGACATAAGCGGCCCGATAACCCGCTTCATCGTGATCGGTGGCGGCCGCGCAATACACCAGGTAATCCACCGCACCGACCGGCCAAGTTGCCGGGCAGTCCTTGTTGAACAGGTCGCCGGCCACTCCGACAACCCCGTCGGGCAGGCGCGAAACGTCACGGCGCAGGCCATGGACTTCCCACCCGCCAGCCAACAACTGCGTGGCCAGGCGACTGCCGACATCACCGCAACCGGCGATCAAAACAGAGGGTGCGGACATCAGAAAACTCTCCTTGAAAATGGACAAACCAGCGCTGGCAATGGACGAGCGGCTAGCAATGCAGGAAAAAAAGAGACGCTATTACTTCTGTTAACAAGAATTACTTGCAATAATGCGGACCACTTTTGTTCTCGGCCTTACGAGGCCTGGAAGAACATTAACCGTCTTTTTCCTTCAGGTCCGGCCCAGCATGACACGTATTCAACTCTCCGCTTCGCCAACCAAACGACCTCGCGCCTGGAGCGCGGTGGCCGCCCTGCTACTCAGCCTGATGCTGGCGCCAACCGCCGCCTTTGCTGACGCACAAGCCCCCGCCACCCCGACTGCCGCCGCCGCACCTGCCCAGGCCGACCACGCCGGCCCGGCAGCGGCGCCGGTCGCGACCGATCCTGCCCAGGCAGTACCGGCAGACGCGATTGGTGAAGACGCTCCCGAAGTCCTCGAGGCCGACAACACCCTGGGCATGGCCCATGACCTGTCGCCGTGGGGCATGTACCAGAACGCCGACATCATCGTGAAAATCGTGATGATCGGCCTGGCCATCGCCTCGATCATCACCTGGACCATCTGGATCGCCAAGGGTCTTGAGTTGATGGGCGCCAAGCGTCGCCTGCGCGGTGAAATCGCCCAGCTGAAAAAGTCCGCCTCCCTCAAGGAAGCCAGCGCCACTGCGGCAAAGGAAGGCACCCTGGCCAACCTGCTGGTCCATGATGCCCTCGAAGAGATGCGCCTGTCGGTCAACAGCCGTGAAAAAGAAGGCATCAAGGAGCGCGTCAGCTTCCGCCTTGAGCGCCTGGTAGCGGCTTGCGGTCGCAACATGAGCAGCGGCACCGGCGTGCTTGCCACCATCGGTTCCACAGCGCCGTTCGTCGGCCTGTTCGGTACCGTATGGGGCATCATGAACAGCTTCATCGGCATCGCCAAGACCCAGACGACCAACCTCGCCGTCGTCGCCCCCGGCATCGCCGAAGCCCTGTTGGCCACGGCTCTGGGCCTGGTTGCAGCGATCCCTGCGGTGGTGATCTACAACGTGTTCGCCCGCTCCATCGCCGGTTACAAAGCGCAGGTCTCCGACGCGTCGGCAGAGGTCCTGCTGCTGGTCAGCCGCGACCTCGACCACCAGCCTGAGCGCAGCTCACATCCGCACATGGTGAAAGTGGGGTAATCGGCCATGGGCCTGCATTTGAAAGAAGGGGCAGACGACGATCTGTCCGAAAACCACGAAATCAACGTCACGCCGTTCATCGACGTGATGTTGGTGCTGCTGATCATCTTCATGGTGGCGGCCCCGCTGGCTACCGTAGACATTAAGGTCGACCTGCCCGCGTCCACCGCCAAGCCGGCGCCACGGCCGGAGAAACCGGTGTTCCTCAGCGTCAAGGCTGACCAGCGCCTGTTCCTCGGCGAAGACGAAGTGAAGGTCGAAGCACTTGGCGCCACGCTCGACGCCAGGACCCAGGGCAAGAAAGACACGACGATCTTCTTCCAGGCCGATAAAGGCGTGGATTACGGCGACCTGATGAGCGTGATGGACAATCTGCGCGCCGCCGGTTACCTGAAGGTGGGCCTGGTCGGACTCGAGACGGCAGCCAAGAAATGATCAATACGCGCCATAAGCTGACGCGTTACAGCGGTAGCCTGGCCATTGTGCTGGGCGTTCACGCGCTGGCCATCGCACTGGCCGTGAACTGGACTGCCAACCCGCCCATCGAATTGCCACCTCAGGCAATGATGGTCGAACTGGCACCGCTTCCCGCCCCGCCACCGCCTGCACCGCCGAAGGTCGTCACACCACCGCAGCCGCCCGCTCCGGTTGAAGAATTGCCGATACCCAAGCTTGCCGAAGCGCCGAAGGCCGAGATTGCCGTGCCCAAGCCGGTAAAACCCAAGCCGAAGCCTCAGCCGCCCAAACCGGTAGAGAAGAAGCCTGATCCGCCAAAGGAAAAGCCGTCGGAGGAGAAACCCGCCGACACGCAGCCGACCCAGGCGCCGACGGAGAAGTCCGCACAGCCCGCACCAGGCCCGTCAGCGGCTCAAGTCGCGGCCAAGGCGAGTTGGCAAGGCGCATTGCTGGCGCACTTGCAAAAGTACAAGAAGTACCCTGCCAGTGCACAGGCACGGGGCAAGGAAGGCATGAACCGTCTGCGTTTCGTGGTGGACGGCGAAGGCAACGTCCTGTCTTTCGAGCTGGTGGGCGCTTCGGGCACAGCCGATCTGGACCGGGCGACCCTGGACATGATTCGCCGAGCGCAGCCGCTGCCCAAGCCGCCGGCCGACATGCTGACCAATGGCTCCATCGAAATCGTTGCACCCTTTGTGTACTCGATCGACAAGCGCCGACGCTGATCACACCGGCCATCCAGGCCCCTGGCTCTGCAAAAGGCACCGATAAGGTGCCTTTTGCATATCTGGATACGGCAAACCGGTATTGCCCTGTGTTACACGCCACATACCTTCTGATAACGTGCGTCTATCGATTGCAGCCGGTATGCTTGGCTCGCAACTTCATGGACGCTTGCTATGACCCTCACAGAATTACGCTACATCGTTACCCTCGCCCAAGAACAACACTTCGGCCATGCCGCCGAGCGTTGTCACGTCAGCCAACCAACCCTGTCGGTGGGCGTGAAAAAGCTTGAAGACGAACTCGGTGTGCTGATTTTTGAGCGCAGCAAAAGCGCCGTGCGCTTGACCCCGGTTGGCGAAGGCATCGTCGCCCAGGCGCAAAAAGTACTCGAGCAGGCTCAAGGCATTCGCGAACTGGCCCAGGCTGGCAAGAACCAGTTGACCGCGCCGCTCAAGGTCGGCGCGATCTATACCGTCGGCCCGTACCTGTTTCCGCACCTGATCCCGCAACTGCACCGGGTTGCCCCGCAGATGCCGTTGTACATCGAGGAAAACTTCACCCACGTGCTGCGCGACAAACTGCGCAATGGCGAACTCGACGCGATCATCATCGCCCTGCCGTTCAACGAAGCCGACGTGCTGACCTTGCAGCTCTATGACGAGCCGTTCTATGTCCTGATGCCGGCCCAGCACCCATGGACGCAGAAAGAATCCATCGACGCCAACCTGCTCAACGACAAGAGCCTGCTGCTGCTCGGCGAAGGGCACTGCTTCCGCGATCAGGTACTCGAAGCCTGCCCGACACTGGCCAAGGGCAACGACGGTGCCAAGCACACCACGGTGGAGTCCAGTTCGCTGGAAACCATCCGCCACATGGTGGCCTCCGGCCTCGGCATTTCGATCTTGCCGCTGTCGGCGGTCGATAGCCATCACTACGCCCCCGGCGTGATCGAGGTGCGCCCACTGTCGGCGCCGGTGCCATTCCGCACCGTAGCCATTGCCTGGCGTGCGAGCTTCCCGCGACCCAAGGCCATTGAAATTCTCGCTGACTCCATTCGCCTGTGCTCGGTGGCCAAGCCCGCCGCACCGGTAACGGCCGGTTAAGCCACGCCATGACCGAGTTGTCGCAAGTGTCGGTGACGGCACTCAAGGGTGTCGGCGAAGCCATGGCCGAAAAACTGGCCAAGGTCGGCCTGGAGAATCTCCAGGACGTTCTGTTTCATTTGCCATTGCGTTACCAGGATCGCACTCGCGTAGTGCCGATCGGCGCACTGCGCCCAGGGCAGGACGCCGTCGTCGAAGGCACCGTCAGCGGCGCAGACGTGGTCATGGGCCGACGCCGCAGCCTTGTCGTGCGCATGCAGGACGGCACCGGCGGCCTGAGTCTGCGCTTCTATCATTTCAGCAATGCACAGAAAGAAGGCCTCAAGCGCGGCACGCGGATTCGCTGCTACGGCGAAGTGCGGCCCGGCGCCTCGGGGCTGGAAATCTACCACCCGGAATACCGCGCCATCACCGGCGACGAACCACCGCCCGTGGATGAAACCCTGACCCCGGTGTACCCGCTCACCGAAGGCCTGACCCAACAGCGTCTTCGGCAGCTGTGCATGCAAACCCTGACTTTGCTCGGCCCGAGCAGCCTGCCCGACTGGCTGCCGAAGGAACTGGCCCGCGACTACCAATTGGCGCCGCTGGCCGATGCGATCCGCTACCTGCATAACCCGCCTGCCGATGCCGATGTCGACGAACTCGCCTTGGGTCACCACTGGGCCCAGCACCGCCTGGCCTTCGAAGAGCTGCTGACCCATCAACTGTCCCAGCAGCGCCTGCGCGAGAGCATGCGTGCCCTGCGCGCGCCAGCGATGCCGAAAGCCACGAAGCTGCCCGGCCAATATTTAGCCAACCTCGGCTTTACCCCGACGGGCGCGCAGCAACGGGTGGGCAACGAAATCGCCTACGACCTCAGCCAGCACGAACCCATGCTGCGACTGATTCAGGGCGACGTCGGCGCGGGCAAGACCGTGGTCGCCGCGTTGGCTGCACTCCAGGCGCTGGAAGCCGGTTATCAAGTCGCCCTGATGGCGCCCACCGAAATCCTCGCCGAGCAGCACTTCATCACCTTCAAGCGCTGGCTCGAACCGTTGGGTATCGAAGTCGCGTGGCTCGCCGGCAAGCTCAAGGGCAAGAACCGTGTCGCCGCGCTTGAGCAGATCGCGGGCGGTGCGCCGATGGTGGTCGGCACCCACGCGCTGTTCCAGGACGAAGTACAGTTCAAGAATCTCGCGCTGGCGATCATCGACGAACAGCACCGCTTTGGTGTACAGCAACGCCTGGCGCTGCGGCAGAAAGGCGTCGGCGGGCGGATGTGTCCGCACCAACTCATCATGACCGCCACGCCGATCCCCCGGACGCTGGCCATGAGCGCCTACGCCGACCTCGACACCTCGATCCTCGACGAACTGCCCCCCGGCCGTACTCCGGTGAACACGGTGCTGGTCACTGACACCCGGCGCGTCGAAGTGATCGAACGGGTGCGCGGTGCTTGTGCCGAAGGGCGTCAGGCCTATTGGGTGTGCACGCTGATCGAAGAATCGGAAGAGCTGACCTGCCAGGCCGCTGAAACTACGCACGAAGACCTCACCGCCGCTCTCGGCGAATTAAAAGTCGGCTTGATCCATGGACGCATGAAGCCTGCCGAAAAAGCGGCGGTGATGGCCGAGTTCAAGGCCGGCAACCTGCAACTGCTGGTCGCCACCACAGTCATTGAAGTCGGCGTGGACGTACCCAACGCCAGCCTGATGATCATCGAAAACCCCGAACGCCTGGGCCTGGCGCAACTGCACCAGTTGCGCGGCCGCGTGGGGCGGGGCAGCGCGGTCAGCCATTGCGTGCTGCTTTATCATCCGCCGTTGTCCCAGATCGGACGTCAGCGACTGGGTATCATGCGCGAAACCAACGACGGTTTCGTGATTGCCGAAAAAGACCTCGAACTGCGCGGCCCCGGCGAAATGCTCGGCACACGGCAAACCGGCCTGCTCCAATTCAAGGTCGCCGACCTGATGCGCGATGCCGACCTGCTGCCTGCCGTACGCGACGCCGCCCAGGCCTTGCTGGAACGCTGGCCTGACCATGTCAGCCCGTTACTCGACCGCTGGTTGCGCCACGGGCAGCAATACAGCCAAGTGTGAGCAGTGTCTCAGTTTCCAGGCGATGGCTTTGAGCAAGCTGGTTATACTCCTGAAATTGTTTTGGAACGGATACAGACCATGACCGAAGTTGCCCTCGCACCTGCTGCCCCGCACGCTCCGTCGGTCATTCGGCTGCTGCTGGACAAAATGGGCATTACCTTCGAAGAAGTGCTCGACCATCACGGCCTGAACGCTGCGCGCAAAGTCCAGGCCGTGCTGCTCGATGACAGTGTCGGCGCGCTGATGGTGCTGTATCCGCAGAGTCAATTGCTGGACCTCAATCGCCTGACCGAACTCACAGGCCGCCGCCTCACAGCCGTGTCGACCGAGCGTCTGCAGAAAATGCTCGGCAAACACAGCCTGAGCCTGCTGCCGGGCCTGCCATCGCTGACCAGTTCGCCCTGCCTGTATGAAGAAAGCCTGTTGCGCGAACCCATGGTGCTGGTCAATTCGGGGGAGGCGGGCGTGCTGCTGGAGATCACCAGCGAAGCCTTCAGGTCCATGCTGACCAAGGCCAGCGCCGCCAACTTCGGCGAGAACCTGAGCAGCATCCGCCCCAACCTTGATCGCCCTGACGATGACCGCGATGAGATCTCCCAAGCTGTCCAGGCGTTCACCGCGCGACGTATCCAGCAACGACTGGAAGCGACCATCGAGATTCCACCGCTGGCCGAAACGGCGCAGAAGATCATCAAGCTGCGCGTCGACCCTAACGCCACTATCGACGACATTACCGGCGTGGTCGAAACCGACCCGGCCCTCGCCGCACAAGTGGTGAGCTGGGCCGCATCGCCGTACTACGCCTCACCGGGCAAGATTCGTTCGGTAGAAGACGCGATTGTCCGGGTACTGGGTTTCGACCTGGTGATCAACCTGGCGCTGGGCCTGGCCCTGGGCAAAACCCTGAGCCTGCCCAAGGACCGCCCGCAACACAGCACTCCGTACTGGCAGCAATCGATCTACACGGCCGCGGTCATCGAAGGCCTGACCCGGGCCATGCCCCGCACCCAGCGCCCGGAAGCGGGCCTGACCTACCTGGCGGGCCTGCTGCACAACTTCGGCTACCTGCTGCTGGCCCACGTGTTCCCGCCGCACTTCTCGCTGATCTGCCGTCACATGGAGGTCAACCCACACCTGTGCCACAGCTACATCGAGCAACACCTGCTCGGCATCAGTCGCGAACAGATCGGTTCATGGCTGATGCGCTACTGGGACATGCCGGAAGAACTCACCACCGCGCTGCGCTTCCAGCACGACCCAAACTACGACGGCACCTACGCCGAATACCCGAACCTGGTTTGCCTGGCCGTACGCCTGCTGCGCAGCCGGGGCATTGGCTCCGGACCGGATGAAGACATTCCGGACGCCCTGCTGGAGCGTCTCGGCTTGAGCCGTGCTAAAGCCGAAGACGTTGTCAGCAAAGTGCTGGAGGCTGAAGTGTTATTGCGTGAGCTGGCGTCGCAATTCGGTCAACCCTAAAAGCTTCGCGGGCCAGCCTCGCTCCTACAAGGATTTGGATCTTCCCTGTGGGAACAAGCAAGCTGGCAATGGGTAAAGGCGGCCGAAGAAATCAAGCCAAGCAGCGCACCACATGGCCTGCTAGACCGCTTACGCGTCCATACCCACAAAAAACCACCCGGTGGTCCGGCAACACTGCTAGAGATCTGAAAAAGCCCTCAGTTGCGTCGAAAGCAATAAACCCTTTTCCGCCACCAAACGTCGTATCAAAAGACCCATCAGGAAGGTAACGCGCAACCAGGTTGACCAGCTCTCTACTATCACCAACAAACACTGCCAGCCCCACTAGGATTCGCCCGTCATCCTGCAAAGCAAGGCTTTTCACCACATTGTTTGAATATCCAGAATAAACAGATAACGCTGGCTGCCCCTCATTGAAATCTTTGGAAAAACTGCCATTCGAAGTTAGTGAAACGAGTAGCGTACTCCTTCCAGAAACGCTTGAGTTATCGCCTGCTGCTACCACCCCCCCGTCAGGCTTTAGTGCCATCGAAGTTAGCGTGCTAGATAAGTTAATACTCGGAATGGTCACAATACCAGTTCCTTTATCACCGTAACTTATGTCAACGCTTCCGTCCTGATTATAGCGAATGACATGGACATAGCCGTTATACTTAAAGAAAACCAAAACTTTACCGTCCTGCTGTAACAGTACCCCACGACTAAAACGCTCCTCCGAGCTAGCGGAAGCAATGAATACATAGCCCTTACCACCAAATGTTTCGTCCAATGAACCATTCTCGCTCAGTCGAATCACGATTACCCTAAAATCGCTTGCGCCGACTTTGATAGTCCGAGTCAAAACAATTTGACCATCCAGTGCAGTTGCGACTCCTCTAACACCGCTTGAGTAACCGGTTGATTTATCGACCTGCTCCCCCTCAGCTTCACTGCTGTGAAAACTGGCACCAGGATAGCTATTGCTATCAAGAAAATTGTAAACGTTATAACTTACTTGACCATCATTATTATCGCCAAACGAGGGATCTGGCGCACCATCCTTTACCTGCCGAACAATTGCGACAGTGTTATTTATCGCGCCACTAACAAGAAACTTGTCATCTGGCAACAAATCCAATGAGTTAGCATAAAAATAACCGATACGGGACGTCGGAACAACGACACTCCCACCACTGGCAAACGACGAGTCAAGTGATCCGTCTTCATTTAGCCTTACCATTTTTAGACTTGTATCGTCACCAGTAGTAACCATCAGCAATTTGTTTTGTGGCAGGGTAGCTATCGCCTGAGGAAAATCACTAGCGGCGACATTATCGATTGGGAAGGTTACAACACCTCCGATACCAAAAGTTTGATCGTAAAAATTCCCAGCTATTTTAGCTTGCGATTGACTCATGATCAGGCTCCACCAGGTCGGCATTGATGTACTAAGACCCCCACAATGGAGCATGTCCTCATTTAAAACACCTGTCAGAAATGATAGCTATACATTCTTTTGAGGCCAGATAACCGACTTATCAGGCCAAAAAATCGGAACTCAGCTACCTTTAGTTGGCTTCTTCCGCGGCTTCAAATACTTGGTCAACCCCTGGAACCAGATCACCAGCGCCGGGTTGCCCTTGATCTGAATCGACTTGTCCTGAATACCCGTCATGAACGCCAACTGCTTGTTCTTGGCCTGCATCGTGGCAAAGCCGTAGGCCGCATCCTTGAAGGCAATCGCAAACGCTGGCTCGGCATACACACCCGCCTTGCTGGTGATGCGCTGATCCTTCACCCGGAAGTGCCGCGCTACTTTCCCGTCCAGGGTCTGCAGTTGAAACACCAGTTCTTTATCACCCAGCTGCTGCTGAAACGCCGGATTGGTCCGACTGGCCTTACCCATCAACAAACCCAGCATCCACAGCAGAAAACGAAATTTCATGCGCAAGCCTCAGAAGAAAAATGAACGGCCGGCGCAGTGTAGCGATTAAATTCCAGAACGCCACCTTCCAGATATGTTTGGAGGAGATGCCTGGATTTTTGACGCCGATGACTACCAAGTCACGGACGAAAGCCTGCCTTTTCTGGACTCAGACGGGGTGTGGTGGGGCGACGTTATCCAGCACTCGATTTACCGCCAGTTCACCGAGCATGATCACCTGCTGAAGCGCCAGCATCGTACTGCGGTGCGCCCCCTCGAGCATTGCGGCGATTTCACTTGCCATCACGTTGGCCGACGCCAACGACTCACAGGCGTGGGCTAATAGCGTCTCGTTGTCGATGTCAGGCGCCACGACAAAGATCGCGCCGGGTGGATGAGCCCCGGTCATGACCAAGGCATTGGGTTTCAGGTAATGGTCCAGGGCGCGGGTGGCGGCATGGTGCAACTTTCTTGAAGTCGCGGACATGTACGGGGTAGTGCTAACGCTTTCTAATCCGGCGGGCAATTCTTTGGCCTTGGGCATGGTATATCTCCGATGAAGATTGGGAGTGACCAAACTAACCGTCGCGCTTCCGAAGGCCAACCTTAAAAAAGCGTCAGATGCTTCCTCAATTTTGTAAGGAAATTCATCATTTTCGAGATACGTTTAACGATTCCAAACCTGCCGTTTGGTAGCATAATCGCCATGGCCATCAGCAGAATGGTAAATAGGTAATTCATCGCACTCGGCTCTGGACTGCCCTCACACACCGATCCTGAACATGAAAAAAATCGTCCTGTAGGAATGGCCTAAGGCTGCGACATTTTGATGTTTGTCCCGCAAGCTTGCCGGAAACTTCCTGCAAGACGCGGGACGTATCTCGGGGTTCTTCATCCGCTAACCAAAGGATCGTTGGCCGTTACTCGATCACCGCGTAGCGATAGTTCACATTTGTCAGCCGCCCATGAATCGCCAGCATCACTTCGAACGTACCAGTGGTGCCGGTCGGCAAATGCACATCATGCCGGTTTGGGTCCAGATGCGTTCCTGGAGCGCCCACGATTTGAACTCCACTCGGCTCATACAGCTTGTCATCCGGTGTTTGGGCCTGAACAAATATTTCAGGCAGCCTGATGGTCAGCGAATTGTTTTGGCGTACTTTGCCCAAGTCGAAAATGCCCAAGGCTTGATTGTGGAAATTAATATTGGTGGTGGAAGGCATGGCATTCAACACAGTCATGTCTTCAAACCCGTTACTTTGAATCAACAGGTTTTTGAGGGCGGTCAGCCTGGCCATTGAGTCTGGCAGTTTTCCGCACAGATTATTGTTATTACCCACGTCGAAGCGTTCCAGTCTTGTCAGATTACCGATCGACTCCGGAATACTGCCTCTCATAATGCCCAGCGGCCTTTGAGAGCTCAGATTCAACTGGGTCAGGCTGGTGAGATTCCCTATCCAGTCCGGAATTGATTTGAGTGCGCTGTTGATGAAGTGCGCCGACGTCAACTTTGCCAACGTTCCGAAGTCTTCAGGCAGGCGAGTGACAGGTTGATTTTCTATCATTACGTTTTGCAAATTGCGCAGATGCCCAATGCCTCGCAGGCTGGTGAACTTTCCAGGCGCCCCGCTCAGCACACTCAAGACCGTCACTTTATCAAGCATGTCCTGCGTCACGACATCGTCGATGGTCACCGGTATGCCCGTGGCTTCTGAAATATGTGCGGCCGCAATGTGCGCAAAAGAAAGGTCGTCAAAGAGCGTCCTGATCTTTGCCGGGATTATCACAGGGGAAAAAGCCTTTGCAATAGCAGTGTCCGAAGTCATGTCGTCACCTTGCCCGCATTTAATGAACTCCTTTTATAAACCATCGGTTGAAGTTCGGTAACTGTCATAGCTGACAGTTGACAAAAGCCTCTTGGCTACATGCTTGATAAGCAGGACTTCTCGATTAACAAAAAATGGGCACCCAATCTCATTGGCGTGCCCATTCTTCAGTCCGCTCCCCTGAACTGCAGGTTCGCGAAACAGATTACGGATTAACACTGTCCTTCAACGATTTACCCGGCTTGAATGCAACAGTGTTGCTGGCCTTGATCTTGACCGGCTCACCGGTTTGCGGGTTTTTGCCGGTGCGGGCACCGCGGTGGCGTTGCAGGAAGGTGCCGAAACCTACCAGCGTCACGCTGTCTTTGCGGTGCAGGGCGCCGGTGATTTCTTCGAGAACGGCGTTGAGGACGCGGTTGGCCTGCTCTTTGGTTAGATCTGCTTTTTCAGCGATGGCTGCGGCGAGTTCTGGTTTACGCATATTAGTGAAGCCCCTTTGACGGTTTTTTGTTGTTATGTCCGTGCCGCCCTCTATGGAGCAGCGCCCAAAGCGCCGCAGGTGCTCTACTCTGCGGCAGACGGGAGTGAGGATGGCACGCAGTGAGGAGCCGCGCCAGTGTCGGCACGGCCAATGTACGGGCAAAATGGGGGTGATTCCGACAGAACGACCGGTATTTACGCCAGCAGTGCCGGAAGCTCTTTGTTGAGGGCCAGCTTTTCCATCACGGCTGCGCCCGTGAGGGCATAACCGAGCAGTTTGCCGTGGGCATCGCGGCACAAAACCTTGATGTCGGCGCCCTGCCCTTCGACTGTCCAGACGCCCTCCGTACCCCGTGGCGGCGGGGATACCACCAATGGGCACACCGGGGTTTTGACAGTGATCGGCATCGGGCCGTAGTTGACCACCGTGGGGTTGCCGGCAAGGGTCTGTGCCAGCGCTCTCGCACAACTCATCAGGGGCATCACGTACAACAGGTTCAGCCCATCGACCTCGGCACAGTCACCCAGGGCGTAGATGTTGGCATGGGACGTTTGCAGGTGCCGGTCGACCACTACGCCGCGATTGACCTGCAGGCCGGCAGCGGCGGCCAGGTCGATGCGCGGACGCAGGCCAATGGCCGACACCACCACGTCGCACGGTATGACCTGACCATCGGAAAGATGGGCCTCCAGGGCGTCAGCAACCCGCTGCAGGCGATTGAGCACCGGCCCGAGGTGGAAGCGTGCACCCAGGCTTTCCAGCCCGGCCTGGACCGCTGCGGCCGCTGCCGGGTGCAATAGGGTCGGCATGACCTGCTCGCACGGTGCAACCAGCTGCACCTCGTAGCCGCCCAGGGTCAGGTCGTTGGCGAACTCGCAACCGATCAGGCCGGCGCCCAGCAACAAGACCCGCCGCTTGCCGGCCGCAGCCGCGCGAAAGCGCGCGTAGTCTTCCAGATCGTTGATCGGGAACACGCAATCACCTGCATCACCTTCGATGGGTACGCGCACGGTTTCCGCCCCCCACGCCAACACCAGGTCACGGTAGATCACCGCTTCCTCGCCGATCCACAGGCGCTTGTGGCCCGGGTCGATGCCACTGATGCGGGTATGCGTGCGCACCTCGGCCTTCAATTGCTCGGCCATCGCGCCCGGTTCGGCCATGCTCAGGCCGTCGGCGTCCTTGTTTTTGCCGAAACCGGTGGAGAGCATCGGTTTGGAGTAGGAGCGCCCGTCATCGGCGGTAATCAGCAGGAGCGGGGTTTCGCTGTCGAGTTTGCGAAACTCGCGAGCGACGTTGTAGCCAGCCAGCCCGGTACCAACGATTACGACAGGTGCGTTCATTCCTTACTCCTCAGTTGTTCAGGCGGCGATTTCGATCATTTCGAAATCCATTTTGCCCACACCGCAGTCCGGGCACAGCCAATCTGCCGGGACGTCTTCCCAACGGGTGCCCGGCGCAATGCCGTCATCGGGCCAACCGTCGGCTTCGTTATAAATCAGGCCGCAGACGATACATTGCCACTTTTTCATTCAGGTAATTCCTCGGGATTCAGGCTATTGACGGCGCGGACGGTCGATGGTTACTGGGTTGCCATCCAGCTCAAAGCGTTTTTTTACTGATCGGGCCCGACAGATGCAAGCCTGTTCGGCGCATTGGGTGGCCCGGATCAATCAACATTGGTGGCTGACATGGTAAGCTCACAGGCTCCTTTGCTGCCAATAATGACTCATTGTGCAACACACAGAATCCCCCTGCCCTCCCCCAACCTGGCTCTTTCAAAGCCAACTGACGCCTCTCCCCGACACGTCTATCCTCGATTGGTTGTTCGATAATGGCTCGCTGACCAGGCGTCTCATTCATCTGACGAATGATGCGTTTAGCGTCACGCCATTATTCGAAGGGTGGCAGCCCCTGCGCACGGATGAATGCGCCGCGCTCGACCTGGCCGAGGGCAGTGAAGGCTGGGTGCGCGAGGTGTATTTGCGTGGACACGGGCAAGCCCTGGTGTTTGCCCGCAGCGTAGCGGCGCGCAGTGCGTTGCAGGGCGACGGCTTGCACATGGACGAATTGGGCAGCCGCTCCCTGGGCGAACTGCTGTTTTGCGATCACGCCTTCCAGCGCCGTGCCATCGAGGTTTGCCACTACCCGCAGGCGTGGTTGCCGAGCGAAGTGCGGGCGCCCGGGCTGTGGGCTCGCCGCTCGCGTTTCGACCGTGGCGCCTTGAGTGTGCTGGTGGCCGAGATCTTCCTGCCGACCCTGTGGAGCGCCGCCCGCGTCCATCCGGAGAATTGCTGATGTACCAGAGCCTGCTCAAGTCCTTGAACCGCTTGAATCCCCGGGCCTGGGATTTCATTCAGCTGACGCGCATGGACAAGCCGATCGGCATCTACCTGCTGTTGTGGCCGACGCTATGGGCGCTGTGGATTGCCGGCAAGGGCTCGCCGTCGCTGGCCAATATCGTGATTTTCGTCCTTGGCGTGGTGCTGACCCGCGCGGGGGGCTGTGTGATCAATGATTGGGCGGACCGCAAGGTCGATGGCCATGTGAAGCGCACCGAACAGCGCCCGCTGCCGAGCGGCAAGATCAGCTCCAAAGAAGCGTTGGCGTTCTTTGCATTATTGATGGGCCTGAGCTTCCTGCTGGTGCTGTGCACCAACGCGGCAACGGTGTGGCTGTCGTTCGGTGGCTTGGCGCTGGCCTTCACCTATCCATTCATGAAACGCTACACCTATTACCCGCAAGTGGTGCTGGGCGCGGCGTTTTCCTGGGGGATGCCGATGGCGTTCACTGCCGAGACCGGCGAACTGCCGGCGGCGGCGTGGCTGCTATGGATCGCCAACCTGATGTGGACGGTGGGTTACGACACTTACTACGCGATGACCGACCGCGACGATGACTTGAAGATCGGCGTGAAGTCCACGGCGATCCTGTTTGGCGAGGCTGATCGGGTGATCATCCTGACCCTGCAAGGGTTGGCGTTGGGTTGCCTGCTGCTGGCCGGGTCTAAATTCGAGCTCGGCGGCTGGTTCCATCTGGGACTGGCGGTGGCGGCGGGCTGTTTTGCCTGGGAGTTCTGGTACACCCGTGACAAGGACCGTATGCGCTGTTTCAAGGCGTTCTTGCACAACCATTGGGCCGGGTTGGCGATTTTTGTCGGGATCGTGCTGGATTACGGGTTGCGTTGACCCGTTTTCATGTAGGAGCGAGCATGCTCGCGAAGGTTTCACAGACGCCGCGGGGTGTCAGGCTTGCCGCGTTATCGTTGACGACCATCGCGAGCATGCTCGCTCCTACACGTTTACTTCTGCGACTCGTGCATGACGTGCCAGACGTCCTTCATTTTGTCGCCTTTCATGTCTCCAGGTTTTTCGTCCTTCACAAAGGTATAAAGTGGTTTGCCGTCATAAGCCCACTGCATCGTGCCGTCATCGCGTTTGATTGGCGTAAATTTGCCCTCGGCCTTGGCGCCCGCCGGTGCCATCATCGGCGGCCAATTCTTGGCACAATCACCATTACACATCGACTTGCCACCCTCGTCCTTGTCGAATGTGTACACCGTCATGCCTTTATGGTCGACCATCATGCCGCCTTTCATCATCGCCGGTTCATCGGCAAAGGCCATGCTCGGCAGCGTTAGCGCAGCAGTCACCAGCAAAGCCTTCCAGGATTGAGCAATGTGTTTCATGGAAACCTTCCGTTTGTGGTTGTCAGGATTCGGACTTAGAGCTTAGCCCAGGTTCATGACAATCGCCGGGCGACTAAAATACTGTCACACGACTGCAATAATTCCGTTATCTAATGCGGCGCAAGACAGTTAAATGACAAGAGGATTAAGGCATGGTTGGCAGGAGCATTCTGATCGTCGACGACGAAGCGCCCATTCGCGAAATGATCGCCGTTGCGTTGGAAATGGCCGGCTACGACTGCATGGAGGCGGAGAACTCCCAGCAGGCCCACGCCATTATCGTCGACCGCAAACCGGACCTGATCCTGCTTGACTGGATGCTGCCGGGCACGTCCGGCATCGAGCTGGCCCGCCGCCTCAAGCGCGACGAGCTGACCGGGGATATCCCGATCATCATGCTCACCGCCAAGGGCGAAGAGGACAACAAGATCCAGGGCCTGGAAGTCGGCGCCGATGACTACATCACCAAGCCCTTTTCCCCGCGTGAGCTGGTCGCACGCCTCAAGGCCGTGCTGCGCCGTGCCGGCCCCTCCGACGGCGAAGCACCGATCGAAGTCGGGGGCCTGCTGCTGGACCCGATTGGCCACCGCGTGACCATTGACGGCAAACCGGCGGAAATGGGACCGACTGAGTACCGTCTACTGCAGTTCTTCATGACGCACCAGGAACGCGCCTACACCCGTGGCCAGTTGCTGGATCAGGTCTGGGGCGGCAATGTGTATGTCGAGGAGCGCACCGTGGATGTGCACATCCGGCGCCTGCGCAAAGCCCTCGGCGATGCCTACGAAAACCTGGTACAAACCGTGCGCGGCACCGGTTACCGCTTTTCCACAAAAGCGTGACCCGGATTTCCCCGTTTTAGAAGTAGACAAGGACGCGCTTTCAAGTGAACCAAAACTGGCATGGCACCCTGATTCGCCACATGCTGCTGCTGGTCACCGCCTGCCTGGTGATCGGCCTGGTCACCGGCTACTACGGCTGGAGCCTAGCCGCGGGGCTTGGCGTTTACCTGGCCTGGACCCTCAAGCAACTGCTACGCCTGCACGAATGGCTGCGCCTGCACAAACCCGAAGAAGCACCTCCCGATGGTTACGGCCTGTGGGGCGAGGTGTTCGACAGCATCTTTGCTCTGCAACGTCGCGACCAACGCGTTCGCGGGCGCCTGCAAGCGGTCATCGATCGGGTCCAGGAATCCACCGCAGCCTTGAAAGACGCGGTGGTCATGCTCGACAGCGACGGCAACCTGGAATGGTGGAACCGTGCCGCTGAAACCCTGCTGGGCCTCAAGACCCCACAGGACAGCGGCCAGCCAGTGACCAACCTGGTACGCCATCCGCGCTTCAAGGAATACTTCGAGCAGGACAGCTACGCCGAACCGCTGGAAATCCCTTCGCCGACCAACGACCGGATGCGCATCCAGTTGTACATCACCCGTTACGGCAACAATGAGCACCTGATGCTGGTGCGCGACGTGACCCGTATCCATCAGCTGGAACAGATGCGCAAAGACTTCATCGCCAACGTTTCCCACGAGCTGCGCACGCCGCTGACGGTGATCTGTGGCTACCTGGAAACCCTGCTCGATAACGTCGAGGAAGTGAACCCGCGCTGGACCCGTGCCCTGCAACAGATGCAGCAGCAAGGCGGGCGCATGCAAACCTTGCTCAATGACCTGCTGTTGCTGGCCAAGCTGGAAGCCACCGATTACCCGTCGGACAACCAGCCGGTGGCCATTGATGGCTTGCTGCAGTCGATCAAGGGCGACGCTCAACAGCTGTCGGGCCAGAAAAATCAACAGATCACCCTGGAAGCCGACCCGACGATTCTGCTCAAGGGCAGTGAAGCGGAATTACGCAGCGCGTTTTCCAACCTGGTGTTCAACGCAGTGAAATATACCCCCGCCGAAGGCAGCATCCGCATCCGCTGGTGGGGTGATGAGCAAGGCGCGCACCTGAGCGTGCAGGACTCCGGGATCGGCATCGACAGCAAGCACCTGCCGCGCCTGACCGAACGCTTCTACCGCGTCGACTCCAGCCGCAATTCCAACACTGGCGGTACCGGGCTGGGCCTGGCGATCGTCAAGCATGTCCTGCTGCGTCACCGCGCGCGCATGGAAATCAGCAGCGTGCCGGGCCACGGGAGTACATTTACCTGCCACTTTGCACCCGCTCAGGTCAGCAAATCCCGGGTGATCAGCACCGCCGACTGATACCGGCCAGCACACGCCACTAGGCAATTTCACGGTCAGCCGCTACATTGGCTGACTTGTGCCTGCCTTTCAGGTGCACTTTTTTCTTTTCATTCGATTACACGGAACCCGCAAAACTCCATCATGGACCCTTCCCCTGGCTTGACCCTCGCAACAATATTCGCCGACTTCGGCATGATCCTTTTTGCTCTGATCCTGGTTTTGCTCAACGGCTTTTTCGTTGCGGCGGAATTCGCCATGGTCAAATTGCGCTCGACCCGGGTCGAAGCCATCGCTGAGCAGCACGGCTGGCGTGGACACATCCTGCGCACCGTGCACAGTCAGCTCGATGCTTACCTGTCGGCGTGCCAATTGGGTATCACCCTCGCCTCGCTGGGCCTGGGCTGGGTCGGTGAACCTGCGTTCGCGCACCTGCTGGCGCCTGTACTGAGTGCCGTGGGCGTCGATTCGGCCGAAGTGGTCAAGGCCGTGTCGTTCTTCACCGCGTTCTTCATCATTTCGTACCTGCACATCGTGGTCGGCGAACTCGCCCCGAAATCCTGGGCCATCCGCAAACCCGAACTGCTGTCGCTGTGGACCGCCGTGCCGCTGTACCTGTTCTACTGGGCCATGTACCCGGCCATTTACCTGCTCAATGCCAGCGCCAACCAGATCCTGCGCATCGCCGGGCAAGGCGAACCCGGCCCGCACCACGAGCACCATTACAGCCGGGAAGAACTGAAACTGATCCTGCACTCCAGCCGTGGACAGGACCCGAGCGACCAGGGCATGCGCGTACTGGCCTCGGCCGTGGAAATGGGCGAACTGGAAGTGGTCGACTGGGCCAACTCCCGCGAAGACCTGGTGACCCTGGAATTCAACGCGCCACTCAAGGAAATCCTGGCGATGTTCCGTCGCCACAAGTTCAGCCGTTACCCGGTGTACGACAGCGAGCGCCAGGAGTTCGTCGGCCTGCTGCACATCAAGGACCTGCTGCTTGAGCTGGCGGCCCTGGACCACATTCCCGAGTCGTTCAACCTGGCCGAGCTGACCCGCCCGCTGGAGCGCGTGTCGCGGCACATGCCGTTGTCGCAGCTGCTGGAGCAGTTCCGCAAGGGCGGCTCGCACTTCGCCGTGGTCGAGGAAGCCGATGGCAACATCATCGGCTACCTGACCATGGAAGACGTGCTGGAAGTGCTGGTGGGCGATATCCAGGATGAACACCGCAAGGCCGAACGCGGCATCCTCGCTTATCAGCCAGGCAAGCTGCTGGTACGGGGCGATACGCCCTTGTTCAAGGTCGAGCGCCTGCTGGGTATCGACCTGGACCACGTTGAAGCCGAAACCCTCGCAGGTTTGGTCTATGAAAGCCTCAAGCGCGTTCCTGAAGAGGAAGAAGTGCTGGAAGTCGAAGGCCTGCGCATCATCATCAAGAAGATGAAAGGGCCGAAGATTGTGCTGGCCAAGGTGTTGATGCTCGATTGATGGGCTGATCCAGAGCCGAGTCGATCCCTTCGCGAGCAGGCTCGCTCCCACANNAATGCATTTCAAATGTGGGAGCGAGCCTGCTCGCGAAGGCGTCAGATCAGTCAACGCATTATTGTTTGCCCAGCGCGAAGTTGGGTAACGCCCCCATCGGTTGCTTGAACTGGTACGGGATCGACACCAGCCCCATGCCGGTATTGCGCTGCACCACGAAGTGCAGATGCGGCCCGCTGCTGTTGCCGGTATTGCCCGACAGCGCCAGCGGGCTGCCCACGACGACCCGCTGCCCTTCGCGCACGCTGACCGAACCTTTTTGCAGGTGCAGGTACACGCCCATCGTCCCGTCATCATGCAGCACCCGCACGAAATTGCCCGACGGATCGGTACCGCGCCCGGTCTGCCCGTTTTCGGTCTTCACCACGATCCCGCCCCGCGCGGCAATGATCGGCGTGCCTTCCGGCATGGCGATGTCGATGGCGTAGCGATTCCTAGGGCCGAAGTGGCTGTATTGGCCTTCGGCGCCCTGGCTCACGCGAAACGGTCCGCCACGCCAGGGGTACGGGTATCGGTAGGCCACGGCAGCGCCTTCGGGGTCGCCCAGGGAATATTCGAACTTGGGAAGGTAGGCGAGCGGCCGCCCGGCCCTGGTCGGCGTGAGCTGCGCCAGGCGAATGCTGCTTCGCAATGGCATTACCCGACGAATGGGACGACTCGGTGCACCGCTGACGTTGTTCAACCCGGTAAAGCTCAATTCGATTTCGACCGGCGCATACAGGTCATTGCGAACGTAGACGCTGTCCACGCCGTCCTTTTTCATGATCACGAGGTACACCTGACGCTCGAGGTTCTCGACCATGCGATCGCGGAACGTGAACACGCTGGAGCCTTTCGTGGGGCGGTCGCTGTAGGAGACCACGCCACTGGCGTCGGTGGACTTGTAGATGGTCACTGCCATGGCCGAAGTCGAGGCGATGAAAAGACCACAGAAAAACAGTAGGCGCGCGAACATGGGCGGGATTCTGTCGATTCAGGTTTGGGATTGAGCCTAGCAGGCGCAATGGACCTGTGAAGTCGGCAGATGTTCAGATGGATGTACGGTGATTTCGAGGGCCTCTTCGCGAGCAAGCTCGCACCTACAGGTCGGCGCAAACCCTGTGGGAGCGGGCTTGCTCGCGAAGGCGGTCTTAAGCGCCAGGAATGAAATGCTTCTGCGCCGTACCACGAGCGATCAATCGCGAAATGTAGTCGAGTTTCTGCGCATCCTGATCGACAAAGCGGAAGGTCAGCTGCAGCCAGTCGCTGTCGGGCTTGGGCTCGTGGGCCACCACAGCGTGCAGGTAGCCATTGAGGCGGGCCACTTCGGCACTCTCGCCCTGCTCCAGATCCAGTACGGCGCTGTCGAGGACCTGCGGCAGGCTGTCGGTGCGCTTGACCACCAGCAGCGCTTCCTTGAGGCTCAGCGCCTTGATCACGCACGGCTGGATGCCGTTGGGCAGCCGCAGCTGACCCTGGCCGCGTCCACCGCCGCCAGTAGCAGCCACCGGAGCCTTGACCGGTGGGCTGTTGAGCAACCCTGGGGATGCTGCCGCGGGCGCCGGAGCACTCACGGCAGGCTTGCCACTGGTCAATGCGTTCAGGGTGTCGTTACCAAATGCCGAGATCGTTTTGGTCGCCGCCACGCTGATCAAGCTGTCGAGTTTGCCGACCTTGTGCAGCGCCTGCTTGACCTTGGTGATCAGTTGCTCGTTGGTGAAGGGTTTGCTGACGTAGCCGGAAACGCCGGCCTGGATCGCCTGGACGACGTTCTCCTTGTCGCCACGACTGGTCACCATCACGAATGGCATGCCTTTGAGGCTGTCTTGTTCGCGGCACCAGGTCAGCAGCTCCAGGCCGGACATCTCTGGCATTTCCCAGTCGCACAGCACCAGGTCGAATGCCTCCCTGGCCAGCAGCGACTGCGCCTTGCGGCCGTTGACCGCGTCTTCGATGCGCATGCCCGGGAAATAGTTGCGCAGGCATTTCTTCACCAGGTCACGAATGAACGCAGCATCGTCCACGACCAACACACTGACCTTACTCATCCACAACCCCTTTAAAAAATCCCGGCGACCCCCAAACGAAAACGCCCGGCCAATAGGCCGGGCGCTTTAATTGGGCAATCTTACTTATCGTCAGATTTGCCCGGAACATTAGCGGTTTCGCCGCTGGTTCCTTCAACTTCTTCCTTCATGCGCTTGAGGCCCAGGTGACGTACGTCTGTGCCTCGCACCAGGTAAATCACCAGCTCCGAGATATTGCGTGCGTGGTCGCCGATGCGCTCCAGCGAACGCAGTACCCAGATGATGCTCAAGACCCGCGAGATAGAGCGTGGGTCTTCCATCATGTAGGTCGCCAGTTCACGCAGGGCCGTCTTGTACTCACGGTCGATGATCTTGTCGTACTGCGCCACCGACAAGGCCAGGTCGGCGTCAAAACGGGCAAAGGCATCCAGCGCATCACGGACCATGTTGCGCACCTGGTCGCCAATGTGGCGAACCTCGACGTAACCCCGCGGCGCTTCGCCTTCTTCGCACAGCTGGATGGCGCGACGGGCGATCTTGGTCGCTTCGTCACCGATGCGCTCCAGGTCGATCACCGATTTGGAAATGCTGATGATCAAACGCAAGTCGGACGCCGCCGGCTGACGACGGGCCAGGATACGCAGGCATTCTTCGTCGATATTGCGTTCCATCTGGTTGATCTGGTCGTCGATCTCACGCACCTGCTGGGCCAAGCCGGAATCGGCCTCGATCAGCGCGGTGACCGCGTCGTTGACCTGCTTTTCGACCAGCCCGCCCATGGCCAGGAGGTGGCTGCGCACTTCCTCGAGCTCGGCGTTGAACTGCGCGGAAATGTGGTGGGTAAGGCCTTCTTTACTAATCATGTTGGCGTCCTTGGAGCGTCCGGTAAGGTGCGGTGGACCGCAGCGTCAGTTTAGTGAGCAACAACCGCTTACTAGCCATAACGACCGGTGATGTAGTCTTCGGTCTGCTTCTTCGCCGGATTGGTGAACAGGGTATCGGTATCGCCGAATTCCACCAGTTTGCCCATGTACATGAACGCCGTGTAGTCGGAAACCCGCGCGGCCTGTTGCATGTTGTGGGTCACGATGACGATGGTGAACTTGGATTTCAGCTCGTAGATCAGCTCTTCGACTTTCAGCGTCGAGATCGGGTCGAGTGCCGAGCAAGGTTCGTCGAGCAGCAGCACTTCCGGCTCCACGGCGATGGTACGGGCAATCACCAGGCGTTGTTGCTGACCACCGGACAAGCCCAGCGCCGATTCATGCAGACGATCTTTGACTTCGTCCCACAGGGCCGCGCCTTTCAACGCCCACTCAACCGCTTCGTCGAGCACGCGTTTCTTGTTGATGCCCTGGATACGCAGGCCGTAGACCACGTTCTCGTAGATGGTTTTCGGGAACGGGTTCGGCTTCTGGAACACCATGCCGACGCGACGACGCAGCTCGGCCACGTCTTCGCCCTTGCGGTAGATGTTGTTGCCGTAGAGGTTGATCGCGCCTTCGACACGGCAACCGTCCACCAGGTCGTTCATGCGGTTGAAGGTGCGCAGCAGCGTCGACTTGCCGCAGCCGGACGGGCCGATGAAGGCGGTCACGCGCTGTTTCGGGATGTTCATGCTGACGTCGAACAGTGCTTGTTTGTCGCCGTAGAACAGGCTCAGGCCCGGCACTTCGATGGCCACGGTTTCCTGCTCGAGGCTCAGGCTCTGTTTGTCGCGACCCAGGGCCGACATGTTGATGCCGTGGGTATGTGCTTCGTGCTGCATGGGAGGCTCCCTGTGCTAACAAATTCGGTTCAATTTTTGTGGGAGCCAGCCTGCTGGCGAAGGGGCCATCAATGGCGCCAAAAGCTTCGCGAGCAGGCTCGCTCCCACATAGAAATAATTGCTGCTGCTAATCAGCTATCCAGCGCCTTGTACTTCTCGCGCAGGTGGTTACGGATATAAACGGCCGACAGGTTCAACGTCGCGATCACCAGCACCAACAGTAGCGCCGTGGCGTACACCAACGGCCGCGCGGCTTCGACGTTCGGGCTTTGGAAACCGACGTCATAGATGTGGAAGCCCAAGTGCATGATCTTCTGGTCCAGGTGAAGGTAAGGGTAATTACCATCCACCGGCAGCGACGGCGCCAGCTTCACCACACCCACCAGCATCAGCGGCGCCACTTCACCCGCGGCGCGTGCCACGGCGAGGATCATGCCGGTCATCATGGCCGGGCTGGCCATTGGCAATACGATCTTCCACAAGGTTTCCGCCTTGGTCGCGCCGAGGGCCAACGAGCCTTCACGCACGGTGCGAGGAATCCGCGCCAGGCCTTCTTCGGTGGCCACGATCACCACCGGCACCGCCAGCAGCGCCAGGGTCAACGATGCCCACAACAGGCCCGGTGTACCGAAGGTCGGCGCCGGCAAGGCTTCAGGGAAGAACAGGCGGTCGAGTGAGCCACCCAGCACGTAGACGAAGAAGCCCAGCCCGAACACGCCATAGACGATCGCCGGAACGCCCGCCAGGTTGTTCACCGCGATGCGGATCACCCGGGTCAGGGTGTTCTGCTTGGCGTATTCACGCAGGTACACCGCGGCCAGTACGCCGAACGGGGTCACGATCATCGCCATGATCAACGTCATCATCACGGTGCCGAAGATCGCCGGGAAAATCCCGCCTTCGGTGTTCGCTTCACGCGGGTCGTCGCTCAGGAACTCCCAGACCTTGCTGAAGTAGAAACCGATCTTGGTAAAGGTGCCCATGGCGTTCGGCTGGTAGGCGTGAACCACTTTACCGAGGCTGATTTCGATTTCCTTGCCGTTGGCATCGCGGGCAGTAAGGCTGTCGCGGTTGAACTGCGCGTGCAGATCGCCCAGACGGGCCTCGATGTCCTGATAACGGGCATTGAGCTCGGCGCGCTCGGATTCCATGTCCGCTTGCGCAGCGGCGTCGAGCTTGCCGTCCAGTTCCAATTTGCGGCCGTGCAGGCGGATGCGTTCGAGACCGGCGTTGATCGCGCCGATGTCGGACTTCTCCAGGGTCTTGAGCTGGGCAGCCAGCTGATTCACGCGGTTGATCCGCGCCTGCAGCTCGGGCCATGCAGCCTCGCCTTCGGCAATCACCTTGCCGTCCTGTTTGACGTTGACCAGGTAGCCGTAGAAATTGCCCCACTCGCGACGCTCAAGCGCCATCAATTCGACCGGCGTTTTCTGATTGGTCAGCCACTCGCCGACGATCCACGTGAAATCGGTGCCGTTCAGGTCACGGTTGCCGACCTTGATCAGCTCGCGGGTCATGAACTCCGGGCCGTCCTCAGGCACCGGCAGGCCGGCACTCTTCAAACGCGCACGTGGCACTTCTTCCTTCTGCACCACTTCGCCGATGACCAAATGATTGGCCTGGCCCGGCACGTCGTAGCTGGCGTGGATCAGGTCCGCCGGCCAGAAGTGACCCAGGCCGCGCACGGCAATCACCGCCAGCAGGCCAATGGTCATGATGACCGCGATGGACACCGCGCCACCGCTGATCCAGACGCCCGGGGCGCCGCTCTTGAACCATCCTTTCAGGGAGTTCTGTTTCACAGACTTCTACCTTTCTTAAAGCGACGAGTATTTCTTGCGCAGACGCTGACGAATCAGTTCCGCGAGGGTGTTCATGACGAAGGTGAACAGCAGCAGCACCAGCGCCGAGAGGAACAGCACGCGGTAGTGGCTGCCGCCGACTTCCGACTCCGGCATTTCCACCGCGACGTTGGCGGCCAGGGTACGCAGGCCTTCGAACAGGTTCATTTCCATGACCGGGGTGTTACCGGTGGCCATCAACACGATCATGGTTTCGCCGACCGCACGACCCATGCCGATCATCAGCGCCGAGAAGATGCCCGGGCTGGCGGTGAGGATCACCACGCGGGTCATGGTCTGCCACGGCGTTGCACCGAGGGCCAGCGAGCCCAGGGTCAGGCCGCGCGGCACGCTGAATACGGCGTCTTCGGCGATGGAGTAGATGTTCGGGATGACTGCGAAGCCCATGGCCAGGCCGACCACCAGGGCGTTGCGCTGGTCGTAGGTGATGCCCAGGTCGTGGGAGATCCACATGCGCATGTCGCCGCCGAAGAACCAGTTCTCCATGAACGGGCTCATGTACAACGACAGCCAGCCGACGAACAGGATCACTGGAATCAGCAGGGCACTTTCCCAGCCGTCAGGGACTTTCAGGCGAATCGATTCCGGCAGTCGGCTGAAGGTGAAACCGGCGACCAGGATGCCGATTGGCAGCAACATCAGCAGGCTGAAGATGCCCGGCAGATGCCCTTCCACATAAGGGGCGAGGAACAGACCGGCGAAGAAACCGAGGATCACCGTCGGCATCGCTTCCATCAGCTCGATCACCGGCTTGACCTTGCGGCGCATGCCCGGAGCCATGAAGTACGCGGTGTAGATCGCCGCGGCGACGGCCAGTGGAGCGGCCAGCAGCATGGCGTAGAACGCGGCTTTCAGGGTACCGAAGGTCAGCGGCGACAGGCTCAGCTTGGGTTCGAAGTCGGTGTTGGCGGCGGTCGATTGCCAGACGTATTTAGGCTCGTCGTAGTTCTCGTACCAGACCTTGCTCCACAACGCGCTCCACGATACTTCCGGGTGCGGGTTGTCCAGCAGCAACGGTTGCAGCTTGCCGCCGGCCTCCACGATCACGCGGTTGGCCCGTGGCGACAGACCGAACAAGCCCTGGCCTTCGACCACCTGGTCGACCAGCAGGGTACGGTGTGCGGTGCTGTGGAACACCCCGAGCTTGCCCGAGGCGTCGAGGGCGACGAAGCCCTTGCGGCGCTCTTCGGCGGTGATTTCAACGATGGGCGTGGTGCCCATCTGGAAGGTGCGGATCTGCTTCAGGCGCTGCTCACCATCCGGATCGCGGGCCATGAACCACTGGGCCAGACCACCTTTGGAGTCGCCAAGGATCAGCGAGATGCCGCCTACGAGCTGGGTACTGGCGGTAATTTCGGCTTCACCGTTTTCCAGCAGTTTGTAGCGACCGTTCAGGCTCTTGTCACGCAAGCTGAAGACGTCGGCCTGGGCACGACCGTTGATCACGTACAGCCACTGCTGACGCGGGTCGACGAAGATGTTCTTCACCGGCTCGGTCATCTGCGGCAGATCGATGCGCTTCTGCTCGCTGGTGATTTCGCCTGTCATCATGTTTTCTTCGCTGGTCAGCGACAAAACATTGAGTTGCGAACCGGTAGAACCCACCAGCATCAGGGTCGAATCGTTGGCGTTGAGGCTGACGTGTTCCAGCGCACCACCCGCCTCGTTCAGCGTGATCGGGGATTCGCCATACGGGTATTCAATGGCTGGCGAGATGGTCTTCTTGCCGTCCGGGTAGCTGACTTTGTAGGTGTGGCGGAACACCATGGCCTGGCCGTTGGACAAGCCCACCGCCACCAGTGGGTGACCTGGCTGGTCGTCACCGATGGACGTCACGCTGGCACCGGCCGGGATCGGCAGATCGACGCGCTTGAGTTCGACACCACTGTCGATGTCGAAGAACAGTGCCTGGCCCTTGTCGGAAACCCGCATCGCGACCTGGTTCTGCTCTTCCAGGGAGATCATCAACGGCTTGCCGGCGTCTTGCATCCAGGCCGGCGTGATGGCGTCCTTCGATGTCAGGCTGGCCCCCTGAAACAGGGGCGCAACGACGTAGGCGAGGAAGAAAAAGATCAGCGTGATCGCGCCGAGAACGGCGAGGCCGCCCACCAGGACGTACCAACGGGTCAGGCGATCCTTGAGCGCGCGGATACGGCGCTTGCGTTGTAGCTCAGGCGTATTGAAATCAATTCGCTTGGGGGGATTTGTAGTCATTGTGGAATTGGCCAGATCATTCATTCGCACACCCTAGCGATCCTGTATGACAGAAAGATGACAGTGCAGTGACGCAACAAATCCGCCGCCCGGTGAAACCGGCAGCGGAGCGAAAAATTTGGGGGTGTTGGAACGCAACTCCGTGGCGAGGGGATAAATCCCCTCACCACACAAGCCCCCCAAAGAGATCCGGGGTTAGCCCCGGATCAGGGTTTTACTTTTTTGCGACTTCGGTACCTTCCTGCAGACCCAGGTCAGCCAGTGCTTTTGCTGCAACCTTGGCTGGCAGCGGGATGTAGCCGTCTTTCACCACGACTTCCTGGCCCTGCTTGGACAGAACCAGCTTCACGAACTCGGCTTCCAGCGGGGCCAGAGGCTTGTTCGGGGCCTTGTTGACGTATACGTACAGGAAGCGGGACAGCGGGTACTTGCCGTTCAGGGCGTTTTCTTCGGTGTCTTCGATGAACTCGCCGCCTTCTTTCTTGGCCAGGGCAACGGTTTTCACGCTGGCAGTCTTGTAGCCGATGCCCGAGTAACCGATACCGTTCAGCGAGGAGCTGATCGACTGCACGACCGAAGCCGAACCTGGCTGTTCGTTGACGTTCGGCTTGAAGTCGCCTTTGCACAGGGCTTCTTCCTTGAAGTAGCCGTAGGTGCCGGATACCGAGTTACGACCGAACAGTTGAAGCGGCTTGTTGGCCAGGTCACCGGTCACGCCCAGATCACCCCAGGTCTTGACGTCGGTCTTGGCGCCGCACAGGCGAGTCGAGGAGAAAATCGCGTCGACTTGAGCCATGGTCAGGCCCTTGATCGGGTTGTCCTTGTGCACGAATACAGCCAAGGCGTCCACGGCAACCGGGATAGCGGTTGGCTTGTAGCCATACTTGGTTTCGAAGGCTTGCAGCTCGTTATCCTTCATCTTGCGGCTCATCGGGCCCAGGTTAGCGGTGCCTTCGGTCAGCGCAGGTGGCGCGGTAGACGAACCGGCGGCCTGAATCTGGATGTTTACGTTCGGGTATTCTTTCTTGTAGTTCTCAGCCCAGAGGGTCATGAGGTTGGCCAGGGTATCGGAACCGACGCTGGACAGGTTGCCCGACACACCAGTGGTCTTGGTGTAGCTCGGGATAGCAGGGTCAACAGCGGCAACCGCGTTGGCAGTCGCAACGCCAGCAGCGACAAAAGTCATTGCCGCCATCAAACGCTTCAGTTTCATGCCTTACTCCTAGCAGATAGGGTGTGTTATTCGGGGCCAAGTATCAGCAGGCCGTGTGAACACTCTATGGCTGAAATATGACAATTGGATGAAAGGCCAGCATCTGCCGACAGATCGTTCCCACGCTCTGCGTGGGAATGCCTCAAGGGACGCTCCGCGTTCCAGCTTTAGAAAGGGCTGCGGAGCGACCCTGGCTGCGTTCCCACGCAGAGCGTGGGAACGATCGGCGGTGAATTAGCGCCCTTTCTTCCAGAGATACGCCCCCACCAATATCCCGACCCCGCACAGCACCGCCACGTAATACGCCGGTCCCATCGGGCTTTCCTTGAGCAGCAGGCTGACGACCATCGGCGTCAAACCACCGAAAATCGCGTAGGCCACGTTGTACGAGAACGACAGGCCGCTGAAACGCACCACTGGCGGGAACGCCTTGACCATCACGTACGGGACCGCGCCGATGGTGCCCACCAGCAGACCGGTCAGGGCATACAGCGGGAACAACCAGTCGGGATGGTCGGCCAGGCTGTGATAGAACGTCCAGGAACTGGCCAGCAACGCCATGCATCCGACAACGAACACGCGCCCCGCACCAAAGCGATCCGCTAACGCACCGGCAATGATGCAGCCAATGCTCAGGAACACGATTGCCACACTGTTGGACTGCAACGCGGTGGTTGGCGCGAAGTGGTAGACCGTCTGCAGCACGGTCGGGGTCATCAGGATCAACACCACGATGGCGGCGGACAACAGCCAGGTCAGCAGCATCGAAATGGCAATTGCACCGCGATGGTCACGCAGCACCGCGCGCAACGGCACCTCCTCGGCCAGAGCCTTGCGCTGCTGCAGCTCGGCGAACACCGGAGTTTCGTGCAGCCAACGGCGCAGGTACACGGAGAACAGACCGAACACGCCACCGAGCAGGAACGGGATCCGCCAGGCGTAATCCGCCACTTCAACTGGCGTGTAAATGCTGTTGATCGCCGTGGCAACCAGGGAACCCAGCAGGATACCCGCCGTCAGGCCGCTGGTCAGGGTGCCGCAGGCATAGCCTACATGCCGTTGCGGTACGTGTTCAGAAACGAAGACCCAGGCCCCCGGCACCTCACCGCCAATCGCCGCGCCCTGGATCACCCGCATCAGCAGCAACAGGATCGGCGCCCACATGCCGATCTGTGCATAGGTCGGCAACAGGCCCATGATCAGGGTTGGCACCGCCATCATGAAGATGCTCAGGGTGAACATCTTCTTGCGCCCCAACAGGTCGCCAAAGTGCGCCATCACGATGCCGCCCAGTGGCCGCGCCAGGTAGCCGGCGGCGAAGATGCCAAAAGTCTGCATCAAGCGCAGCCACTCGGGCATGTCCGCCGGGAAGAACAGCTTGCCCACCACCGTGGCGAAGAACACGAAAATGATGAAATCGTAGAACTCCAGCGCGCCGCCCAGGGCCGACAGCGATAGCGTCTTGTAGTCGTTGCGGGTCAGCGGACGTGCGGATGGGGAAGGCTGCGCGATACTCGAGGGCGCTGTGGTCATGGCAAGGGCTTCTCTTATAGTCAGGTCTGCCGCCCCAACAACGCTGGCAAGGGCTCGGGCAGGACCGGCACGATAGCAAATTGTTCGAAAAAGCACATAGAGGCGCGTATTTGATGGGCAAAATGAGAACCGGACGGTCGTATCGGAGTCTATCGACCGATATACTCGCAATTGTGTAATAGCTTGTAAGGGGTTGCTGTGCGAAAACGCCTGTCAGGTTCATAGGCGATTTCGCAGAGTTTCCCTTTAGGCGCCTTACGAAAAACGTGACGAACGCAGTGAGTTCGGGGATGAATCGTTTTTCCAGGACGGCTATTTATCCGCTACACAACGAAGAGTCACGGGTCAGAGGCACCCCCCGCATGATAGAGCTCGAACAAGAAGATCCGATCCCGCAAGGCGACCTGGCCCTGCAAATTACCGCGCTTCCTCGCGAAACCAACGGCTTTGGCGATATTTTCGGCGGCTGGCTGGTGGCGCAGATGGACTTGGCCGGTACTGCGATGGCCAGCAAGGTGGCTGGCGGTCGCGTGGCCACTGTCGCGATCGACCGCATGGCATTCCTGGTTCCGGTCGCAGTGGGCGCCCAGCTCTCCTTCTATACCCAGGCACTGGAAATCGGCCGCAGCTCGATCCAGATGATGGTCGAGGTCTGGAGCGACGATCCACTGTCCAGCGAATGGCGCAAAGTTACCGAAGCGGTGTTTGTGTTCGTCGCCATCGATGGCAGCGGCCGTACTCGTTCGGTTCCGCCCCGGGCACGTTAAAAACGGGCTGCGTTAAACCCGATAAGCGTTTTGCGGTCCATTGCAGTCATTGTTACTGATCGAGAGCTGTCCCATGAGCACGCCCAACGTTGAAGCCGTCAAACTGGATGAACTGAACTGCTGGCGCATCCGCCACGGCCAGGCCGAATTGCTGGTGGCCCAGCAAGGCGCGCACATCCTCAGCTATCAAGTGGCCGGCCAGCCACCGCTGATCTGGCTCAACGACGAGGCCATGTTCAAGGCGGGCAAAAGCATCCGCGCCGGTGTGCCAGTGTGCTGGCCGTGGTTCGGCAACCTGGCGCGCAACCCGCAGAGTGTCCAGGCAATGCGCGTCAGCAGCGAACCCGCCGCCGCTCACGGGCTGGTACGGGCGATCGACTGGGAATTGGGCGGCATCGAGGCCGAGGGCGAAAGCCTGAAGATCGAGTTCCTCTTGCCTTGCCCCGAAGGCGGCTTGCCTGGCTGGCCGCACAAGGTCGACCTGAAGTTGAGCATTCGTCTGGATGAGCAACTGCATATCAGCCTGACCAGTCACAACCAGGGCACCGACACCGTCACGATCAGCCAGGCGCTGCACAGCTATTTCGCCGTCAGTGATGTGCGAAATGTGCATGTCGAAGGGCTGGACGGGCTGAGCTATATCGAGACGCTGGACGACTGGAAAACCGTGACCCAGTCCGGTGACTTGCACTTTACCGGCGAAACCGATCGCATTTACCTCGATACGCCGACCCAGCTCAGCATTGTCGACCCGTCCTGGGAGCGGCGTATCGAGCTCACCAGTTCCGGTTCACGTTCGGCTGTAATCTGGAACCCATGGACCGAACGCGCCGCGGCTTTCAGCGACATGGCCGACGATGGCTGGCAACGCATGCTGTGCATTGAAACGGCAAATGTGATGGGTGATGTGGTGGCTTTGGCTCCGGGGGCCAGTCATAGGAGCGGCGTGAGTATTGGCAGCAAAGTGCTTTAAGATCAAAAGATCGCGGCCTGCGGCAGCTCCTACACAGATCCCTGTAGGAGCTGCCGCAGGCTGCGATCTTTTTGCTTCACTCGATCACAGGTCCGATTCCTGCACCACCCTCACCTTCGCCGCGTCCAGCGCATACGCCGCATCCGCCAGGTCATTGCTGACCTTCTCGATCTTCAGCGTGCCGGTCACCCACAGCGGCGTGTAGATATCCTCCAGCTTCAAACCCTTGGGATAACGCACCAGCACCAATTGATTGGGTGGCGGCGGCGGTACGTGGATGCAGGCCCCCGGGTATGGCACAAGGAAAAACAAGGTGCTGCGGCCCTTGGCGTCGGACTCCAGCGGTACCGGATAGCCACCGATACGGATTTCCTTGTCGTTCATGGACGCTACGGTCTTGGTCGAATACATCACCGCGGGCAAGCCCTTGCTCTGCTTCATGCCACCTTTTTCAGTGAAGGTGCCATTGGCTTCCGGAGAGTCGTGGTCGATTTCAGGCATGGCCTCGAGGGCTTTCTGGTCCGACTTGGGCATCAGTTCGAGCCAGTCGGTTTCCGGCAGCTCGCCGGCATGGGCAAGGCCCGTACTCAGTAAAACAAGAGTCAGCAGAAGACGTCGCATGAAAATGCCCGGTAGGGTTAAGGAGATCGCCGGGCATTCTAGTCCTCCCGGGCTGCGCAGCCGAGAGGACTTTGTCGCTTGAGTCAGTTCTTTTTGATCAAGCCGTAGATCACCAGCAAGATGACGGCGCCCACCAGTGCGCCGATGAAGCCTGCGCCTTCACCCGCTTGATAGAGACCCAGAGCCTGGCCGCCGTAGGTGGCTGCCAGCGAACCGCCGATACCAAGCAGGATGGTCATGATCCAGCCCATGCTGTCATCGCCCGGTTTAAGGAAGCGTGCCAGCAGGCCGACGATCAAGCCGATAAAGATGGTTCCGATGATTCCCATGGCATTTCCCTCTGATTAAATGGCAGTGTCCAAAGCCTAGTCAGACTTTGGCATCCTGCCATGAGAGAACGGCGGTCCCTGAATGGTTCCGCCGCTGCCACATGAAACTGTTTTACTCGGCGATGAGCGCTTCGACCTTGAGGATCTGTGCGGCCAGCGTTTCGCGGTCTGCACAGCGCAGATTGGCGTGACCCACCTTGCGGCCGACCTTGAATGCCTTGCCGTAGTGATGCAGGTGGCAATCGGCGATGGCCAGGACTTTGTCGGTCTCCGGCACTTTACCGATGAAGTTCAGCATTGCGCTTTCGCCGACCTTGGCGGTTGAACCCAGCGGCAGGCCGGCGACCGCCCGCAGGTGGTTTTCGAACTGGCTGCACTCGGCACCTTCGGTGGTCCAGTGCCCGGAATTGTGTACGCGCGGGGCAATTTCGTTGGCCTTCAGGCCCCCGTCGACTTCAAAGAACTCGAACGCCATCACGCCAACATAATTCAGCTGCTTGAGCACACGGCTGGAATAATCTTCGGCCAAGGCTTGCAACGGGTGATCGGTGCTGGCCACGGACAGCTTGAGGATGCCACTGTCGTGGGTGTTATGTACCAGCGGATAGAACCTGGTTTCGCCATCGCGGGCGCGCACGGCGATCAGCGAGACTTCGCCGGTGAAGGGTACGAAACCTTCCAGCAGGCAAGCCACGCTGCCCAGCTCGGCGAAAGTGCCAACCACATCTTCAGCTGTACGCAGGACTTTCTGGCCCTTGCCGTCGTAACCCAGGGTGCGGGTTTTCAGCACGGCTGGCAGACCGATGGAAGCCACGGCGGCGTCCAGATCGGCTTGCGACTGAATGTCGGCGAACGCCGGGGTTGGAATGCCCAGGTCCTTGAACATGCTCTTTTCGAACCAGCGATCACGAGCGATGCGCAGGGCTTCGGCACTCGGGTAAACCGGCACGAACTGCGACAGGAACGCCACGGTTTCCGCCGGGACGCTCTCGAACTCAAAAGTCACCAGATCGACTTCATCGGCCAGCTGACGCAGGTGATCCTGATCGCCATAATCGGCGCGCAGGTGCTCGCCCAACGCGGCAGCACACGCGTCCGGCGCCGGGTCGAGGAAAGCGAAGTTCATACCCAGCGGAGTTCCCGCCAGCGCCAACATGCGACCCAATTGGCCGCCACCGATTACACCGATCTTCATCGTCAACAACCTCAGGCGATGCGTGGGTCTGGATTTTCCAGGACGCTGTCTGTCTGTTCAGCACGGAAGGTTTTCAGCACCGCGTGGAACTGCGGGTGCTTGGCGCCCAGGATACTCGCCGAAAGCAGGGCGGCGTTGATCGCACCGGCCTTGCCGATGGCCAGGGTGGCGACCGGAATGCCTGCTGGCATCTGCACGATGGAGAGCAGCGAATCGACGCCCGAGAGCATCGCCGACTGCACCGGCACGCCCAGCACCGGCAGATGGGTCTTGGCTGCACACATGCCAGGCAAGTGGGCTGCGCCACCGGCACCGGCGATGATCACCTCGATGCCACGCGCCTCGGCTTCTTCAGCGTACTGGAACAGCAGGTCCGGGGTGCGGTGGGCAGAGACCACTTTCACCTCGTAAGGGATGCCGAGCTTTTCCAGCATATCGGCGGTGTGGCTGAGGGTGGACCAATCGGACTTGGAGCCCATGATCACGCCAACCAATGCACTCATCGTCGTGCCTCTTCTCTCTGGGCGCCCGCAGGCGCATCAAAAAACAACAAGCCACGCAGAATGCGTGGCTTGATTGTACGAATTATGGCCAGGCGAACCGGCCGAAGGCCGCGCAGTATACCTCAATGAAGCAGATAAACAGCCCCCATTGCGACCATCTGTCACCCACCGCAAAGCACCGGATTTATTGACCTGAAGGTCAATCCAGTACACCACGAATTCCTGTTGGAGCTGGCTTGCCTGCGATAACGTCGACACATCACACATTTATGTTGATTTTGCTGGCCCCTTCGCGGGCAAGCCCGCTCCTACAGGGTTTTCATTGTGTTCAAGAATTGGTCGCGCCCTGCGCTGCCCCGCCTTCCAGCTTGCGCCACAACAACCTCACGTTGGCTTTGCGCACCAACGCGCAGCGGTACAAACGAATCTCCAGCGGCACATGCCATTGCGGGCCACCACACACCACCAATTCACCGCGCGCCAGCTCGGCGCGCACACTCAGTTGTGGTACCCAGGCAATCCCCAGGCCTTCCAGGGCCATGCTCTTGAGGCTATCGGCCATGGCGGTCTCATACACGGTGGTAAAGCGCAGCGCGCGCTGGCGCAGCAAACCATTGACCGAACGCCCAAGAAACGCTCCGGCGCTGTAGGCCAGCAATGGCACGCTTGCCTCGCCCTCCAGGTCGAACAGGGGCTTGCCCTGCTCGTCTGCCGCGCACACCGGGAGCATTTCGGTGTGCCCAAGGTGCAAGGAAGGAAAAATCTCAGGGTCCATCTGCATGGCCGCGTCCGGGTCATAGAACGCCAGCATCAAGTCACAACCGCCCTCGCGCAACGCATGCACGGCGTCGCCAACGTTGGTGGCGACCAACCGTGTGGCGATGTTCAAGCCTTCATTGCGCAGTTGCGCGATCCAGCGAGGGAAAAACCCAAGAGCCAGTGAGTGTGCCGCCGCGACTTGCATCACTTCGCCCTGCCCGCCTTCCAGATGATGCAGGTGGCGCAGCACCTCACCGAGCTGCTCGACCACGGTACGCGCGGTAACCAGGAACAACTGGCCTGCCGCCGTCAGCTCGACCGGCGTGCGGGAGCGGTTGACCAGGGTCAATCCCAGCGCGGCTTCGAGGCTGCGGATTCGGCGGCTAAAGGCCGGTTGAGTCACAAAGCGGCGTTCCGCTGCCTGGGAGAAGCTGCGGGTGGCGGCCAGGGCACTGAAGTCCTCCAGCCATTTACTTTCCAGATTCATCACATCCTCCCGGACACGCACCAAATTAGGTCGCACGCTCGCCGTCAACATGGCGTCACATGGGCATTATGCCGAATGTGCATAGGCCAGTGTTTAACAGCATTGGCCCAAAATTCTCCACAAGCCTAGCATTTGCAGTGTTCCGGCACAGCCCGGGTCCATATTGAGATGATTTCTATCATGTCCTCCGCTGCATCATTCCGCACAGAAAAAGACCTGCTTGGCGTACTCGAAGTACCGGCTCAAGCGTATTACGGCATCCAGACCCTGCGAGCGGTGAACAACTTCCGTCTCTCCGGCGTTCCGATCTCGCATTACCCGAAGCTGGTAGTCGGCCTGGCCATGGTCAAGCAAGCCGCCGCTGACGCCAACCGCGAGCTGGGTCACTTGAGTGAAGCCAAGCACGCGGCCATCAGCGAAGCCTGTGCACGACTGATCCGCGGCGATTTCCACGAAGAATTCGTGGTGGACATGATTCAAGGCGGCGCTGGCACTTCTACCAACATGAATGCCAACGAAGTCATCGCCAACATCGCGCTGGAGGCCATGGGTCACCAGAAGGGCGAATACCAGTACCTGCACCCGAACAACGACGTGAACATGGCGCAGTCGACCAACGACGCCTACCCGACCGCGATCCGCCTGGGTCTGCTGCTGGGTCATGACGCGCTGCTGGCCAGCCTCGACAGCCTGATCCAGTCGTTCGCCGCCAAAGGTGAAGAATTCAGCCACGTCCTGAAGATGGGCCGTACCCAGCTGCAAGACGCTGTGCCGATGACCCTTGGCCAGGAATTCCGTGCGTTCGCCACGACCTTGGGCGAAGACCTGGCACGCCTGAAGACCTTGGCACCCGAGCTGCTGACCGAAGTGAACCTGGGCGGTACCGCAATCGGCACCGGCATCAACGCCGACCCGCGTTACCAGCACCTGGCCGTTCAGCGCCTGGCCACCATCAGCGGTCACCCGCTTGTACCGGCAGCCGACCTGATCGAAGCCACCTCTGACATGGGCGCCTTCGTGCTGTTCTCCGGCATGCTCAAGCGCACCGCGGTCAAGCTGTCGAAGATCTGCAACGACCTGCGCCTGCTGTCCAGCGGCCCACGAACCGGCATCAACGAAATCAACCTGCCGGCGCGTCAGCCAGGCAGCTCGATCATGCCAGGCAAGGTCAACCCGGTAATCCCGGAAGCCGTGAATCAGGTAGCGTTCCAGATCATCGGCAACGACTTGGCCCTGACCATCGCGGCCGAAGGCGGCCAGCTGCAACTGAACGTGATGGAGCCGCTGATCGCCTTCAAGATCTTCGACTCGATCCGCCTGTTGCAACGCGCCATGGACATGCTGCGCGAGCACTGCATCACCGGCATCACCGCCAACGAAGAACGTTGCCGTGAACTGGTCGAGCACTCGATCGGCCTGGTGACCGCGCTGAACCCGTACATCGGCTATGAAAACGCCACCCGTATCGCCCGCATCGCCCTCGAAAGCGGCCGCGGCGTATTGGAACTGGTGCGCGAAGAAGGTCTGCTCGACGACGCCATGCTCGCCGACATCCTGCGCCCGGAAAACATGATTGCCCCGCGTCTGGTGCCTCTGAAGGCTTAACCAACGCTGTAGCACCGCTCACCAGGTCGAGGGACTAGACACCTCTCACCTTTTGAGGGCTTGGAGATTTTTCTCCAAGCCCTTTTTTTTACAAGCGAAAAGATCGCAGCCTTCGGCAGCCCCTACGGGGGAATGCGGTCCCTGTAGGAGCTGCCGCAGGCTGCGATCTTTTGATCTTGCACCACAACCGTGCAGACGGACGGCACTGTCATCGGTATAGTGCCGCCCCTCTTCGCGTGAGCGGTCGTCGGTAGCGAGGCCACAACCCATGCGAAACCCGAACTAACAACAAACCCGCGATATGAATCCGGGACGAACTTCGCCTGATCCGTTATGCCGTGCGCGAACGGATGTAACACGATGTTTCTTCCTGGCCAGCATCTGCCTACACAAAAAACAGCGAGGAATAACCATGCTCGAAGTCATTAACGACTTCCTCTCAGGGAAAGTACTGATCGTGCTCATTGTCGGGCTCGGTAGCTACTTCACGATCCGCTCGCGTTTCGTTCAATTGCGTCACTTCTTCCACATGTTCGCGGTGTTCCGGGACAGCCTCAAAAACAGCGCTGGGCAACTCAGCTCGTTCCAGGCCCTGATGCTCAGCCTTGCCGGTCGTGTCGGCGCAGGCAACATCGCCGGTGTCGGTATTGCCGTGACACTGGGCGGCCCCGGTGCCGTGTTCTGGATGTGGGTGACCGCACTGGTCGGCATGTCCAGCAGCTTCTTTGAATGCTCCCTCGGCCAACTCTACAAACGCACCGATGCCGACGGCACCTTCCGTGGCGGTCCGTCCTATTACATCCAGCACGGCCTGCAGAAGCGCTGGTTGGGAATGATCATGGCGTTCCTGCTGCTGATTACCTTCGGCTTCGCCTTCAACGGTTTGCAATCCCATGCCGTGACCCACTCGCTGAACAACGCTTTCGGCCTCGATACCACCTGGACCGGCCTTGGCCTTGCCGTACTGCTGGGCCTGGTGTTCATCGGCGGGATCAAGCGCATCGCCAAGGTCGCCGACCTGCTGGTGCCAGTGAAAACCCTGGTGTACATCGGCGTGACCATCTACGTGATCGTGCTGCAGTTCGATCAGGTACCGGGCATGCTGATGACCATCGTTAAAAGCGCCTTCGGCCTTGACCAGGCATTTGGCGGCCTGATCGGCAGCGCGATTATCATGGGCGTTAAACGTGGCGTATTCGCCAACGAAGCGGGCCTGGGCAGCGCGCCGAACGTGGCCGCGGTGGCCTCGGTCGAGCACCCCGTCGCCCAAGGCGTGGTTCAAGCGTTCAGTGTGTTCCTCGACACCTTCGTGATCTGCACCTGCACGGCCCTGCTGATCCTGCTCTCGGGTTTCTACACCCCGGGCTTCGAAGGCGACGGTATTGCCCTGACCCAGAACTCCCTGGCTGCCGTGGTCGGTGACTGGGGCCGGATGTTCATTTCCGTGGCGCTGGCGTTGTTCGTGTTCACCTCGATCCTCTACAACTACTATCTGGGTGAGAGCAACCTGCGCTTTTTGATCGGTGAAAACCGCAAGGCACTGATGGGCTACCGTGCGCTGGTTCTGGTGCTGATCTTCTGGGGCGCCATCGAAAACCTCGGGACCGTGTTCGCCTTTGCCGACATCACCATGACGATGCTCGCGTTCGTCAACCTGATCGCGCTGTTCCTGCTGTTCAAGGTCGGCATGCGCATCCTGCGCGACTACGATGACCAGCGTGCAGCCGGGATCAAGACGCCGGTGTTCGATTCGAGCAAGTTCCCGGACCTGGATCTGGATCGCCAGGCCTGGCCAGCCAATCCGCCTACAGTCACCACCAAGGCCGAAGCCGTGCCGCAAGGCGTGCCCGCAGCGCAACGCTGATCGGTTAAAGTGCGAAATCCCTTGTGAGAGCGGGCTTGCTCGCGAAAGCGGTGTATCAGACAACACTAATGTCGCCTGACACTCCCTCTTCGCGAGCAAGCCCGCTCCCACAGGACATCATCGTTCTCGGAGCAGCTCCATGAATTCCTCGACCTACCCTGCCGCCCAGCACGTCATGGTGCTCTACACGGGCGGCACCATCGGCATGCAAGCCAGTGCCCACGGCCTGGCGCCGGCGTCCGGTTTCGAAGCGCGGATGCGTGAGTACCTGCACAGCCAGCCTGATCTCGTGGTACCGCAATGGCGCTTTCGCGAAATGTCGCCGCTGATCGACAGCGCCAACATGACCCCGGCGTATTGGCAGCAATTGCGTGAAGCAGTGGTCGATGCCGTGGACGTGCAAGGTTGCGACAGCGTGCTGATCCTGCACGGCACCGACACCCTCGCCTACAGCGCCGCCGCCATGAGCTTTCAATTGCTCGGCCTGCACGCACGCGTTTGCTTTACCGGCTCGATGTTGCCGGCCGGCGTGACCGACAGCGATGCCTGGGAAAACCTCGGCGGCGCCCTGGTTGCATTGGGCCAGGGCCTGGCTCCGGGTGTGCACTTGTACTTCCACGGTGAATTGCTGGACCCAACCCATTGCGCGAAAGTGCGCAGTTTCGGCCGTCATCCGTTCAAGCGACTGGAACGTCAGGGTGGTGGTGCGAAAGCGTCTTCGATTCCGGCGCAACTGCATTACAACCAAGCCCGGCAACAGGCGAACGTTGCAGTGTTACCGCTGTTTCCCGGCATCGGCGCCGAAATACTCGATGGCCTGATCGACAGCGGTATTCAGGGCCTGGTGCTGGAATGCTACGGCAGCGGTACCGGGCCGAGCGACAATCCCGGGTTCCTCGCCAGCCTGGAACGGGCGCGGGACGCGGGCGTCGTGGTGGTGGCAGTCACGCAGTGCCACGAAGGTGGCGTAGAACTGGACGTGTATGAGGCGGGCAGTCGTTTGCGGGTGGCCGGTGTGCTTTCAGGTGGCGGCATGACCCGTGAAGCGGCGTTCGGCAAGCTGCATGGCTTGCTGGGGGCAGGACTTGAACCTGCGGAGGTCCGGCGGCTAATTGAACTGGACTTGTGTGGGGAGCTGGCCTGATACATCGAAGCTTACCCATCAGCCTGTTTCCCACGCTTTAAAACTTTCCGCCAGACACATCAGGTGTCTGGCGGAAAACCTCGTCGATCAACTTACACCTTGTACTTGAAGCAACCGTGCCAGGGCCTCGGCCTCAACCGGCCGGCTGATCAGATAGCCTTGCACTTCATCACAATGTTCGGCTTTCAAAAATTCAAGCTGCTCCAGCCGTTCCACGCCTTCAGCCACCACTTTCAATTTCAAGCCGTGCGCCATCGCAATGATTGCCCGAGTGATCGCCGCGTCTGCCGTACCCTCTCCCAGGCCCCGGATAAACGCCTGATCGATCTTCACGTAATCCACCGGGATGCGCTTGAGGTAGCTCAGGGACGAATACCCGGTGCCGAAATCGTCGATCGCCAGCGTAACGCCCAAATCACGCAGTTGCTGGAACGTCGCGATAATGTGCTCGACGCTGTCGAGTAACTGGCTCTCGGTCAGTTCCAGCTCCAGATAATGCGGCGCCAACCCGGTTTCTTCCAGGACCTGACGCACCAGGCTTACCAGTTTGCCCTGACGCAATTGGTGCACCGACAGATTGACCGACACCCGAATTCCCTCAAGCCCCAGGCGCTGCCACTCGCAGGCTTGCCAGCAGGCCTGGCGCAAGACGAACTCGCCGATTGGGCCGATCAAACCGGTCTCCTCCGCCAAGCCAATGAAATCCCCCGGCGGCACACGTCCCATGGTCGGGTGGTCCCAACGCACCAAGGCCTCGGCAGCATTGAGCTTGCCCGTGGCGAGGCACAGCTTCGGTTGGTAAAACACCTTCAGTTGCTTCTCTTCGACCGCTTTGCGCAGATGATTTTCCAGCTGCAGGCGCTCAAGGGTGCTGGCTTGCAAGCTATCGGTGTAGAACTGGAAATTGTTACCCCCCAAATGCTTGGCGTGCTGCATAGCCATGTTCGACTGACTGACCAATGCGGATACTTCCCGAGCGTTGTCTGGCAACAGGCTGATACCCATGGATGCGCTGACCACCAGCTCATGACCGTCGACGGTCACCGGCACACGCAATTTGGCCGACAAGCGAGTCGCCACTCGCGCCAGACTGGAGAGGTTGCCGTAGGCATTGAACAGGACAGCGAATTCATCGCCGGACAAGCGTGCGATGGTGTCTGCCTCGGGCAATGCGTTGACCAGGCGCCGGGCCATTTTCTGCAATAGCTGATCGGCCACCTCATGACCCAGGCTGTCGTTGAGCTGCTTGAAGCGATCCAGATTGATGTGCAACAAAGCCAGGCTGCGATAACCGCCCTGGCGTACCCGCTGATGTGCTTCGCTGAGTCGTTCGCGGAACATCGAGCGATTGGCCAGCCCCGTGAGTTCGTCGTGATGGGTCAGGTAGCGCATGCGCTCCTCGGATTCTCGCCTTGCCGAGAGATCCGCGAAGAAGCCCACGATATGACTGACATTTCCCCGAGTATCGCGTACGGCGGTCAATTGCAGCCATTGCGGATACATCTCGCCACTCTTGCGGGTTTCCACCAGCTCACCCTGCCAATTGCCGTGCTGCTCCAGGGTTAGATGGATCGCACCGTAATGCCGGCGCGCATCGCGACTGCAGGGCAACTCGACCACGTTGCGTCCAAGAACCTCCTCGATTTCATAGCCAGTGACCCGGCTGAAGGCTTGGTTGACCGCGATCACGGCATAATTCGGATCGAAAATCACAATGCCTTCGCTGGCGGCCTCGAACACGGTCGCCGCCAGTTGCAGTTGCTCTTCCTGGACCTTGCTGACACTGATATCGCGCCGCGTGCCCACCATGCGAATCACCCGGCCGTTGGCGGCACGTTCCACCGCCCGTCCGCGGTCCTCGATCCACACCCAATGGCCATCGCCATGCCGCACGCGGTACTCGATCTGGTAATCCTCGGTGCGCCCCTTCAAATGCTCGACCAACGCCTTTTTCAGTGCAGGAAGGTCGTCGGGATGCAAGCGCGGTTTGAGGTGGCGCAATAATGCCGTCACCTGGTCCGGCTCCAGGCCGAACAATTCCTGGATCTGCGTGTGATGGACTTCATCGGTTTGCAGGTTCCAGTCCCACAACCCCAGTTCGCTGGCCTTCAGTGCCAGTGCCAGGCGCGCCTCACTCTTGCTCAGCGCCTGGTTGGCCGCGTCCAGCTCCAGACTGCGCTGGGCGACACGGTTTTCCAGGTCGACCTGGATTTCGCGTAATTCGTCTTCGGCACGCCGACGCTGATCGATTTCCCTGGCCAGCTTTTGATTGAGCTGATCGCTGCAGTTCTGCGCCTGCTGCAGATTCTCGATCAGCGCCTGATTCTGGAAGCGTCGCAACAGGCCCCGATCGATCAGCCGGTTCACTTGCCAGGCAACCACACTCAGCGCACCCAGCAAAATCAAGCCGAACCAGCCCCAACCGTGCTCATCCCCACCCCAGAACATATAGGCAATGGCCGGCAACAGGCAGGGTAAGGTGAAGGACAGGAACGCCGGCAAACTCACCGCATAGGCCACGCTGGCCGACAGCGCCGCGGCGCCGATCAGGCCAAAGACCCAGGCTTGTTGAATGAAGTTATCGGCAGGAACCAGAGCAATACCGGCGCCAGCCAGGGTCAGGCCCGTGAGACCCGAGCCCAGTAAAAACATGCGCCGCCAGATCGGATGAGCCTGGCGGTTGGGAATCGCCGAATCGAAGGCCGCCACCTGGATCACCCTCAATGCCACCAGCGACAGCAACCACACCAGCCAGACACTGACCAGGAAGTAGCGCTGCGGACTCCAGAGCAATCCAGCGCAGACCAGGCCATTGATCAACATGAACAGCGTGGGCAGCAAGGACCCCTGATACAACAGACGCGTGCGTTCGACCGCCATTTCCATGGCGTATTGTTTACGAATAACCCTGGGCTCCACAGTAGGGCCCGACAGGTCGAAGCTGAGGGTCATAGGCAGTGTTCTTGTTCTTATAATGATGAGCATGTGCCCGAAACGTCGACGGAGCATACACAAGCCAATGCCCGGACCAAACTGCTCCCGATCAAAAAACAGACCAAAGTATCAGCCGCCAGCGGTGGCAAAATGCCGCCAAACAGGCACGGCAAACGATTGCAGCCGATGACTGACCGGTCGTCCCTTGCGTAACTTTCATCGGCTAAAACGAAGCGGGGTTTGCCCGGGGTGACGCGGCCCCCTAGAATGGCCCGATGCGCGATGATCTCTCCCTTCTGCTGAACTCTCTCAACGATGCCCAACGCCAGGCCGTAGCTGCCTCCGTGGGTCGTCAGTTGGTCCTGGCCGGTGCTGGTTCCGGTAAAACCCGAGTGCTGGTGCACCGTATCGCCTGGTTGATCCAGGTCGAAAACGCCTCGCCCCACTCCATCCTGTCGGTGACCTTCACCAACAAGGCTGCTGCCGAGATGCGCCATCGCATCGAGCAGCTGATGGGTATCAACCCGGCCGGCATGTGGGTCGGCACCTTCCACGGCCTGGCGCACCGCTTGCTGCGGGCGCACTGGCAGGAAGCCGGCCTGAGCCAGACCTTCCAGATTCTCGACAGCGACGACCAGCAACGCCTGGTCAAGCGGGTGATCCGCGAGCTCGGCCTGGACGAACAGCGCTGGCCCGCCCGTCAGGCCCAATGGTTCATCAACGGGCAGAAAGACGAAGGTCTGCGCCCGCAACACATTCAAGCCAGCGGCGACCTGTTCCTGGCGACCATGCGCAGCATTTATGAGGCCTACGAGGCCGCGTGCCTGCGCGCCGGTGTCATCGACTTCTCCGAATTGCTGCTGCGCGCCCTCGACCTGTGGCGCGATCACCCTGGCTTGCTGGCGCACTATCAGAAGCGCTTCCGGCACATTCTGGTGGACGAGTTCCAGGACACCAACGCCGTGCAGTACGCCTGGTTGCGCCTGCTGGCCAAAGGTGGCGACAGTCTGATGGTGGTCGGCGACGACGACCAGTCGATCTATGGCTGGCGTGGCGCGAAAATCGAGAACATCTACCAGTACTCCGAAGACTTCCCGGACGCCGAAACCATTCGCCTGGAGCAGAATTACCGCTCCACCGCAGGCATCCTCAAGGCCGCCAACGCCTTGATCGCCAACAATACCGGGCGCTTGGGCAAAGAGTTGTGGACCGACGGCGGCGACGGCGAAGCGATCAACCTGTACGCCGCGTTCAACGAACACGACGAAGCTCGCTACGTTGTCGAAACCATCGAAAGTGCGCTGAAAACCGGCTTGGCTCGCAGCGATATCGCGATTCTGTACCGTTCCAACGCCCAATCGCGCGTGTTGGAAGAAGCCTTGCTGCGCGAGCGCATTCCCTACCGCATCTACGGCGGCCAGCGCTTCTTCGAACGTGCTGAAATCAAGAACGCCATGGCCTACCTGCGATTGCTCGAAGGCCGTGGCAACGATGCCGCGCTGGAACGGGTGATCAACGTGCCAGCCCGGGGCATCGGCGAGAAAACCGTCGAAGCGATCCGCGACCACGCCCGCCACAGTGATGTGTCGATGTGGGAAGCGATGCGCCAGCTGGTGGCCAATAAAGGCGTTACCGGCCGCGCAGCCGGCGCGCTGGGCGCGTTTGTCGAGTTGATCGAGAACCTTGCCGCCAAGTGCATGGAAATGCCGTTGCACCTGATGACCCAGACCGTCATCGAACAGTCGGGGCTGATCGCCTATCACGAAGCGGAAAAAGGCGAGAAGGGCCAGGCCAGGGTAGAAAACCTTGAGGAATTGGTCAGCGCGGCGCGCAACTTCGAAAACAGCGAAGAGGACGAGGACCTGACGCCACTGGCAGCCTTCCTCGGTCACGCCTCGCTGGAAGCCGGCGATACCCAGGCCGACGAACACGAAGACAGCATTCAATTGATGACCCTGCACAGCGCCAAGGGCCTGGAATTTCCCTATGTGTTCCTGGTGGGCATGGAAGAAGGCCTGTTCCCGCACAAGATGAGCCTGGAAGAGCCCGGCCGTCTTGAGGAAGAACGTCGCCTGGCCTATGTCGGCATCACTCGGGCCATGCAGAACCTGGTGATGACCTATGCCGAAACCCGACGCCTCTACGGCAGCGAGACCTACAACAAGGTTTCGCGGTTCGTACGCGAAGTGCCCAAGGGCCTGATTCAGGAAGTACGGCTTTCCAACAGCGTCAGCCGGCCGTACGGCGGCAATCAGTCGATGAGTGGCAGCAATCTGTTCAGCGGCAGCGAGATTCCGCAGACCGGCTTCAGCCTGGGCCAGACTGTACGCCACTCGATCTTCGGTGACGGCGTGATCCTCAACTTCGAAGGCGCCGGAGCGGCGGCTCGGGTACAGGTTAACTTCAGCGAAGGCAGCAAGTGGCTGATGCTGGGGTATGCCAAGCTGGAAGCGATCTAAAGACCGCCGCTCCCACAGGGTTATGCATCGTCTGAACTGAAAGGAAACGACTCATGGGCTCAGGCTTCTTTTCTTCCTGGACATTCTGGGCCCTGTTATCGGCAGCATTCGCGGCAATGACCGCCATTTTCGCGAAGATCGGTGTCGAAAACGTCAATTCAGACTTCGCCACCCTGATACGCACGGTGGTGGTGCTGGTCAGCCTGGCCTTGATTTTGTGCGCCACGGGCCAATATCAGTCTTTAGGATCGATCTCCTCCAGAAGCTACCTGTTCCTGTTGTTGTCGGGCCTTGCCACCGGTGCCTCGTGGATTTGCTACTTCCGCGCACTCAAGGTCGGCCCGGCCTCACTGGTTGCCCCTGTGGACAAACTCAGCGTGGTGCTGGTAGCCGTGCTCGGTGTGGTCCTGCTGGGCGAGAAGCTTGATCTGCGCCAATGGAGTGGGATCGGCCTGATCACGGCGGGCGTCATCATGCTCGCGCTGCGACGATAAACATCTTCCTACAGAACTTATCCACTTTTCCTACAGACCAAAGTTAACAAGCCCTATTGCACTGACTGAAGCTGAATGCAACCTGTCAGGCAAAAGCTCGAAACACTCTGCCGCTAGCCAGTAACACTTCAGCTGTGCAACATGGCGCGCGTGCCTTCCACAAATGGGAATTCCCTTTATGAAACGTTTTCTTAGCATCGCCATGGCGTTGTGCATCGGCTTGACGATGAGCCTCGACGCCAATGCCGCCAAGCGCTTTGGTGGTGGCAAAAGCGCAGGCGCTGCGCCGACACACCAGACCAGCCAGATGGCTCCTTCTTCTCCAGGCATGGGCGGCGCTGCAGCGACCGCTGGTGCAGCCGGTGCCGCTGGCGCCGCAGCCAAGGCCGGTGGCGCTTCGCGCTGGCTCGGCCCTCTGGCCGGCATCGCCGCTGGTGGCCTGCTGGCATCCATGTTCATGGGCGACGGTTTCCAGGGCATGCAGATCCTCGACATCCTGATCATGGCGGTCATCGCGTTCCTGGTCTTCCGCTTCATCGCCGCTCGTCGTCGCAAGCAGCAGCCGCAAATGGCTCCGGCAGGCTACGCGCCGATGCAGCGTGAGGCGTTCGAACAGAAGCCTGCTGGCGGTTCGATCTTCGGTGGCGCGGCAGCACCGGTTGCCGCTCGTCCGGTAATCAACGCTCCGGCCTGGTTCAACGAACACAACTTCATCGAAGCTGCGCGCAATCACTTCCAGTCCCTGCAGCAACACTGGGACGCGAACGAAATGGACAAGATCGCCGAGTTCGTGACCCCGCAAATGCTGGAGTTCCTCAAGCGCGAACGTGCTGACCTGGGTGACGGCTTCCAGTCCACCTACATTGATAACCTGAATGTGCAATTGGACGGCGTAGAAGATCGTGCCGACAAGACCATCGCCACCCTGACCTTCAGCGGCGTGTCGAAGACCTCGCGTTTCGACCAGGGCGAAGTGTTCAGCGAAAGCTGGAACATGGAACGTGCACAGGGCGAAAACCAGCCTTGGCTGGTGGCTGGTATCCGCCAGAACGGCTGATTCCCCTCCGCGCTTCACTTGTTGTAATAAAAACCCCAGCCTCGGCTGGGGTTTTCTATTTCGCGGTTGCATCTATAGCGAGCTACTGTATAAACCGCCCCATATAAACCGCGCCATACAAGCAAGAGGATCCCGGACGTGGAAGAAATCATCGAACAACTGCGTGAAGCCAACGAACCGGTACCGGTCCCCTTGGAGTTGCCCGACGAAGATCTGCTGGTCGAAATCGAAGAACAACTGTTCATCGACATTCCGTTCGTCTTCAGGGAGTTCCTGCTGACCGTCAGCGACGTGGTCTATGGCAGCCTGGAGCCCGTGACCGTCACGGACCCGCAATCCCACACTTACCTGCCGGACGTTGCCGCCAACGCCTGGGATGCAGGCGTCGATCGCAGCCTGATCCCGATCTGCCAGGACGGCGACGACTACTACTGCGTCGAAGAAGACGGCACCGTAGTGCTTTGGCAGGCCGAAGAAGAGCTGATCGCCGAAGAAACCTGGGAATCGGTATGGCACTGGGCGCGGGACGTCTGGCTGGAAAGCTGAGCCGTTCGACGCCCCTCACATGATCAATGCCCCGGCGAATCCTTGTGGTTTTCCAGGGTATCGAGCAAGGCTACCTGCATCCGTGTGTGCACTCGGATGAACCAGCGCCAGAGCAACGCCGCTACGGCGGCCGCGACCACGGCGATCAGGACCAGTAACTTGTTGGTCGGCAGAATACTGGCCGACAAGGCTGCCAGCAGCAGGAAAATCACCAGCAGCGAGAGGATCGGGATCACTTCGGAGATCACCCGGCGCACTCGCTGCGTGTGACGACCCGCCATCTCCGGTTTGACACCCATTTCCGCCAGCAACATCGACAACGCCTTGAGCTTGCGATACGCGGCAATCAGGAAAGGCAGCGACAGTAGCAGCGCCCCACCCCAGATCAGCGCTTTCTGCCAGCTCGAGTCGCTGATCCAGTCTTGCAGATAGGTAGACATGCCTTCGGCAAAGTAAGCACCGGCGAAGAAGATCGCAATCACCAATGCCAGATTGACCCCCACCTGCAGCAAAATCCGCCGAATCATCGAAGCCAGCAACGCACCCTCGCCCTGCGGTTGAATACTGCGCAGCCATTCGCCATACATCCCCAACACCCGAGCCAGCCGTTGCGGCATCACCGCGGCCAGCTTGATCGACAGCGGGTCGGCCGCGCGGATCAGATAGGGCGTCATTAGCGTGGTGAGTACCGAGACCGCCACGGCCACCGGGTAAAGGAAGTTACTGGTGACCTGCAGGGTCATGCCCAGCGATGCAATGATGAAAGAGAATTCGCCAATCTGCGACAGCCCCATCCCGACGCGAAGCGAAGTTCGTCCGTCATTGCCGGCGATGAAGGCGCCAAGGCCGCAGGACAGCATCTTGCCGAGCACCACCGCCACGGTGATCACCGCAATTGGCCAGGCGTATTGCAGCAAAATCATCGGGTCGAGCATCAACCCGATCGCCACGAAGAAGATCGCGCTGAACAAATCGCGAACCGGTTCGATCAAGCGCTCAATTTTCAGCAACTGACGAGACTCAGCCATGATCGCGCCAATCAGGAACGCACCGAGCACCATGCTGTACTCAAGCTTGACCACCAGCAGGCAGAAGCCAAAACACAGGCCCAGCACGGTGATCAGCAGCATTTCGTTGCTCTCGAACTTGGCCACGTACGCCAGCAAGCGCGGCACCAGCAAAATGCCAATGACCAGCGCGACGATCATGAACAGCGAAAGCTTGCCGACAGTGGAGAACACTTCGCCCGAACTGACCGTGCCGCTGACCGCGATACTGGACAGCAAGGCGATGATGCCGATACCGAGGATGTCTTCGACGATCAGTACGCCGAAAATCAACTGCGCAAAGCGCTGATTTTTCATCTTCAGGTCATTGAGTGCCTTGACGATGATGGTGGTCGAGGAAATGGCCAGGATCGCCCCGAGAAATAGCGAGTCCATTGTGTTCCAATCGAACCAGCGGCCGATTTCGTAGCCGATCCAGATCATCAGAACGATTTCCAGGAACGCCGCGATAAACGCCGTGGCACCGACCTTGAACAGCTTGCGCAGGCTGAACTCCAGGCCCAGGCAGAACATCAGGAAAATCACCCCCAGCTCCGCCAGGGTCTTGATGGTTTCTTCATCGTGGATCAGGCCGAACGGTGGAGTGTGCGGGCCAATAATGAAGCCGGCCACAATGTAGCCCAGCACCACCGGTTGCTTGAACCGATGGAACAGTACGGTCACCACGCCCGCAACCAACATGATCACTGCCAGATCCTGAATAAAACTGATGGCATGCATGGCGTGGGCTCCTTGGGTGCATTGGCTTAATCATCGGACGCGGCTAAGCGTCCGATTCGAGCAGCGTAAAATTCTGCTTTGCGTGTAGGACTTTTCCCTTGGTCCGGGCTTTTGCAGGGTAACACCGCGACTTCCGGCGAAAAGGCGGTGCAATATATGGAAACAGATCGATCAGGCGTGACGGCGGCCGCCCGCGCGGCGTCCCGATATCTGTTGGTTTGAAAAAACCGCTGAAGCGCCCGCAGAGGTGCGTCCCTCAAACCTTGCCTTGACCCGTGAGAACGCTATGGAACCCGGAAACGCCCAGCTGTCGATGACAGTATTGATGACCCCCGACATGGCCAATTTCTCTGGCAATGTTCATGGTGGCACCCTGCTCAAATACCTCGACGAAGTGGCCTACGCCTGCGCCAGCCGCTATGCCGGCCGCTATGTGGTGACCTTGTCGGTAGACCAGGTGATTTTCCGCGAGCCGATCCATGTCGGTGAACTGGTGACCTTCCTGGCGTCGGTCAATTACACCGGCAACACCTCCATGGAGGTGGGCATCAAGGTGGTGACCGAGAATATCCGTGAGCGCTCGGTACGCCATACCAACAGCTGCTTCTTCACCATGGTCGCCGTGGATGACCAGCGCAAGCCCGCCCCGGTGCCGCCACTGCAACCTCAAAACAGTGAAGACAAGCGCCGTTATATGCAGGCCCAGCAACGTCGTCAGATTCGTCAGGAGCTGGAAAAGCGTTATCAGGAAATCAAGGGCGACGCTTGAAGCAAAAGATCGCAGCCTCTGTAGAAGCTACCGCAGGCTGCGATTTTTTTCGCCGTAACCGGATTACAAACTGATCGGCGTGGCCTCGAACCGCACGCGCGGATGGGTGATCCGGTCCTGAGCCCGAACCAGTTCCATTTCGTAACTGGCGCAGGCTTGCGTCTCCAGCAACACTTCATGCACCGCCGACGCGGCGAATTCGAAAGCCGCCACCAGGCTGTCGCCCAGCAGGACGCGGGCCAGGAACAACCCGGACGTCAGGTCGCCAACACCCACCGGCTGACGCGGAAACGCCAGCAGCGGACGCTGCAGGTGCCAGCTGCCTTCGGCCGTCACCAACAACATCTCAAAGACATCGGTTTTTTTGCCGGGATAATCCAGGTGCTTGACCAACACCGCCTTCGGCCCGCGTGCCAGCAGCGCCCGCGCCATCGCCAGGCAATCGAACAGCGACTGCGGCTTGCGCCCCGAGAAGCTGTCGAGCTCCAGTTGATTGGGGCACATGAAATCGGCCACGCTGGCGGCCTCCTCCAGCAGGAAATCGCTGACTTCCGCCGGTACGCTGCAGCCCTTCTCCGGATGGCCCATCACCGGGTCACACAGGTACAACGCCTTGGGATTGATCGATTTGATCTTCGCCACACCCGTCAGGATCGCCCTGCCCTGGGCTGCACTGCCGAGGTAACCGGACAGCACCGCATCGCAATTGCCCAGCTCGCCAATGGCCGCGATACCGTCGACCAGATCGGGAATCTGGTGCGGTGCCAATACGTCACCCGACCACTGGCCGTATTGGGTGTGATTGGAAAACTGCACGGTGTTAAGCGGCCAGACATTCACCCCGACCCGCTGCATCGGGAAAACCGCGGCACTGTTGCCTGCGTGACCGAACACCACGTGGGACTGGATAGCAAGCAGATGGGGTGTACGTTTCATGCGGTGAGTTATCCGTAAAACGATTGAAATTCGTGCCGCGCAGTATGCGACTAAACGCAGCCTGTACGACAGACCAACGACACAGTTAAGCTGACACTATCTTGTTGGAGCGCCCTGTAGATGCTGACCCTTGGAAATATTCTAGTGCTGATGCTTTTCGCTACCGCGGCTGCCTGGCTATGGCACAACCACGGCTTGCGCGAACACGCACTCGAGCGGGTCAAGCAGCATTGCGCCAAGCTTGGGATCGAGTTGCTGGATGGCAACGTAGCATTGAAAAAAATCGCGTTCATCAAGGATGCCAATGGTCGGCGACGATTGGCCCGTGTGTATAACTTCGAATTCACTGTAACCGGCGAAACCCGCCACAACGGTACCATCACCCAATTCGGCCCACACAGCGCACAGATCGAACTGGCGCCTTATCCTGTGCCATTCGACGACACCGCCACGGTGGTCGACGTGGTCAAGCCGCGTGCCGAGGTGATCGAGTTGAGCCAGTGGCGGCAGGAACATACCAAGTGGCGGCCTTGAACTAACGCAACTGGCGATCCCTGTAGAAGCTGCCGCAGGTTCGGGCCGCGTTCGGACAATCTTTTGTTCCTCACCCCAACCGACAGCCATCCAGTCCTCGTTGCAGCACCTCAACATCCTGCATCTGACTGAAAATAAGCTCAATCCGCGAGTCCTGGCGCCATTCGCTGGACCGCCATTCCAGCGCCGCATTATCCAGCGCATTCGCCGACATCCACCCCTCGACGCTGTGGATAACCAGCTTGGCCCGCCGCCAATCAAGGCCTGCGAGCCACCGAGCGATCCTGTTAGTGTCAAAGGTCTGGCTCGGATGCCAGCGCCAACCAATGCTCCAGCTGTCCTCCTGCGCCTGGCTCAAGCAAATCGGTAGCGCCGGATCGGTCCAGATCGCCGGCAACTGTGCCAACCCCTTGGGCGCCACGAAGTTATCCACACCCGCCACAGCCTGCGCGGCCAGGCCAGGCAATTGGCTCAATGGCAAGGCTGCATGGTGCGCCCAATACAATGGGCGTTCCGGCAACTGCGCGACAAGGCGTTGCCGAGCGATTTCATCAAGGTGTTCCGCCTTGTTCAGCAGCAACAGGCCGGCACTCTCCAACGCCTCCTGTTGCGCCGGCGGGAGCGGCTTGCCAGCAGCCAGCGCCTTGGCGTCCAGTACCAGAACGCAGGGCTGGACACTCAGGACACCTTGCCACGGCGCTTCACGCAACTGCCGGAGCAACTGCGCCGGATGCCCCAACCCGGACGGCTCGATGAACAGTCGATCCGGTCGCGCCTTGCGTAATAAACGGCCGAGACCGACCTGAAACGGCGCACCGTTGACGCAACACAAACAGCCCCCGGCCACTTCACCCAGTGCGATACCATCGGCATCACGGGTCAACAACGCGGCATCGATACCGATCTGTCCGAATTCGTTGATCAGCACCGCCCAGCGCTCGCCAGCGGGACGTTGCGCCAGCAGGTGGCTGATCAGGCTGGTCTTGCCGGCCCCCAGTGGCCCGGCGATGACATGGGTGGGAATGTTCTGCAACATGATCGAAGGTGTCTTGGGAGGCAAGAATGCGGTGGATAGGCGTGTCGTTGCTGCTGGCGCTCAATAGTGGCGAGGCGCTGGCCCAGGCTTGCGTGGTCCACAGCCAGGCGGAACGGCTTGACGTGAAAGTCTGCCAGCAAAACCGCAACATTCCGCAAAAACTCTTCGCCGATGGATTCTGCCAGCCAAGCCTTGCAGGGCAGAAAGTCGAAGTGCAGTACGTCGACCAATGCCCTGGTGGGGCGTTCGGCGTGTGCAGCAACGCCCAAGTCGCCAATATGCCTTACCGGCAGGATATTCACTATTACGGCGTTGCCACGGATGCGGCGTATTTGAAGCCGTTTTGCGAAGCCCAGAGCCAGGGAACCTGGCTCGAGCCTTGAGGATCAAGCGGCCTCTTCATACCAAGGGCCAAACGGATCAGGCAACGAGCACCAGCTCTCTGCGCCTGGCGCCATCTCTTCATCGCTCAACAGACAATCGTCCAGCTCGGCGGCAAGTTGCGCGAAATCGACGTTCTGGCCGATGAACACCAGTTCCTGCCGGCAATCGCCGCTATCAGCGTCCCAGTTCTGCAGGATGGCGGCGGTGCTTTCCTGATCCTGCGGCCACTGATCCTTCGGCACGAAACGCCACCAGCGCCCGGCAAAACCATAACGCATCATTCCGCCGGCCTGGGACCAACTGCCAGCATCCGTGTGTTTGCTCGCCAACCAGAAGTAGCCCTTGGAGCGCAACAGCTTGCCATTGAGCCACGGGCCATCGATGAAATTGAAGAAGCGTTGCGGATGAAAGGGGCGACGCGCGCGATAGGCGTAGGACGCGATGCCATATTCATCGGTTTCCGGCACGTGTTCACCGCGCATTTCCTGCAACCAGCCCGGTGCCTGCGCCGCTTTCTCGAAGTTGAAACGACCGGTATCGAGGATCTTCTCCAGCGGCACTTCGCCCATGACCATCGGGATGATTAGCGCCTGCGCATTGAGGCGTTCAAGAATCGCCGTCAGTTCCTCGCGTTCTCGGCTGCTGATCAAGTCGATCTTGCTGATCAGGATGACGTCGGCGAATTCGATCTGCTCGATCAACAGATCAGTGATCGCGCGCTCATCTCCCTCGCCCAGCGTTTCGCCACGGGACGCCAGGCTTTCGGCAGCCTGGAAGTCGAGCAGGAAATTCATGCCATCGACCACGGTAACCATCGTGTCGAGCCGGGCGATGTCGGCGAGGCTCTGGCCGTTTTCATCGCGGAAGGTAAAGGTCTCCGCCACTGGCAGCGGTTCTGAAATGCCCGTTGATTCGATCAACAAGTAATCAAAACTACCCTCCCGGGCGAGCGAGCTAACCTCCTTCAGCAAGTCTTCCCGCAACGTGCAGCAGATGCAGCCGTTGCTCATCTCCACAAGTTTCTCTTGCGCACGATTGAGACTGACATCGCGCTGGACTTCACTGCCGTCGATATTGATTTCACTCATGTCATTGACGATGACAGCAACGCGCAGACCATTTCTATTACGTAGTATGTAATTAAGAAGTGTACTTTTTCCGGCTCCAAGAAAGCCCGAGAGGACTGTCACGGGAAGGCGATTTGGCATCAGAAGCTCCTCACAGGGTACCCGGTGAAATTATCGGGCTTGTCTTAATGTTATCATATAACATTACACAACAAACTCCACTATGGACCTGCTCATGAATGCGCTGACTCTGCCGGATATCGCCGCGCAGGCTTTACGCCAAGCCCACCCATTGGAATGGGTGGGCATGTGTGGCATTGCTCTTCCTGTTTTACTCGACGGCAAAAAATTGCCTGCGACGGCCGACGCGGGTGTGAGCCTCGATAACGGCGAGGCGCGTGGGATTCATATGTCGCGGCTGTATCTGGGGTTGGAAACGCTTGAGCAAGAAACGCTCTCGCCCGGTCTGCTACGACGGGTTTTGCATAGTTTCCTGATCAGTCACGAAGGGCTATCAAACAACGCCTACCTGACTATTCACACCGATTTGCTGCTGAAAAGACCGGCATTGGTCAGTCCTCTGTCTGGCTGGAAAAGCTATCCCGTCAGCATCGAAGCACGTTTGAAAAACCAGATGTTCCACGTGGAACTAAAAATGGCACTGCCTTATTCCTCAACCTGCCCTTGTTCAGCCGCGCTGTCCCGACAACTGATCCAACAGCAATTCGTCGATGATTTTGCCAACCGGACTTTGCATCACGACGAAGTACTCGCTTGGCTCGGTTCCCCTGAAGGCATTGTTGCGACGCCCCATAGTCAACGCAGTACGGCGCAACTGAGTCTGCGATTGCACGAGAGCCTGGATGAATTGCCGCTGGTCGCAATCATCAACGACGCCGAGGCAGCCCTCGGCACCGCCGTACAAACCGCTGTCAAACGGGCTGATGAACAGGCGTTCGCCTTGGCTAATGGTCAGAACCTGATGTTTTGCGAAGACGCTGCTCGACGCTTGAACCTGGCCCTGAAACGCTCACCCGGCGTCAGTGGGTTCCAGATACGCGTCATCCATGCTGAAAGCCTGCATGCCCACGATGCCGTTGCCGAGAGTCGGTGGAACTGGGAGGCCGCATAATCCATTTACAGGCATTGCGCCAGGCTCTGTACCGAAGTTATGGCGCGCATCAACAATCAATCTGCTGCGCGCCTACAGGGCTTTCTAGAAAGAGTTTTGAGTGGGCACGACAAACGTCTACATGACAGCGGCCGGGTTTTGGATCTAAGGTTAAGCCGCTGACGCATGTGATCGAAGCATTCGAGAACAAAAACTATGATCCAGATCACTCTGCCCGATGGTTCATTGCGTGAATACGATCAACCGCTGTCCGTACATGAGATTGCCGCGAGTATTGGCCCCGGGCTGGCCAACGCTGCAGTAGCGGGTCGGGTGGACGGCCTGTTGGTCGACTGTGAGTTCGTGATCCGGGCCAATGCCAGGGTCAGCATCGTTACGCCCCAGGAACCCGACGGCCTGGAGATCCTCCGGCGCTCCTGTTCGCTGATGCTGGCGATGGCAGTCAAGCAATTGCATTCCCATGCTCAATTGCGAACCGGCTCGGCGTTGGGTGACGGGTTCTATTGTGAGTTCGCTGTCGAACGTCCAATGAGGACCGCTGACCTGCCGCTGATCGAAGCGCGTATGCAATCATTGGCGGCGGCCAACCACTCGATCCGTCGCAATCGCAACCACTCGCCCTCTTGCGCCGATCTGTCGCTGTATCGCCTGGGGGATACCGACTATGTGACGAGCGGCCCTCATGTGCCAACCACCAGGGTCTTACAAGCTTTCGCCCTCGATCACATCAACGGAACCTTGCAGCAAAGGATCTATGGTACCTGCTGGTCCAACCACCACGAGCTGCAGCATTGGCGCCTGCCAGCCCATGTGGTGGTGGTCAGCATGGATGATCGGCAGGCAAGTTACGCACACGCAGTTACCGAACACTTGCGCCGCAGTGGTGTGCGTGCCCTGGCGGACCTGCGTAACGAAAAAGTTCGCCACAAGATTCGACATCACAGTCAGACGGTGCCGTACCTGGTGGTGGTTGGTGAACAGGAAAGAGCTGGCGGGTATGTCAGCGTGCGCAATCGCAATGGAGAGGATTTTGGCAGGATGAAGGTTGAGGCGGTGTGCGAGTGGTTAGGTCAGCCGGGGATTGGAGGTGGCTGAACGGACGTCTTCGCGGGCAAGCCTCGCTCCTACAAAAAAGCAAGGCTCGCCCCGATGAGGTTTAGGCTCTTGGTTTTACGGTGCCGCAGTCCTGTCCCAACCAGACCGCGCGGGTATCGAGGCTACCCTTCTGCTGGATGCCGGTGGCGTTGAACGTACCGTTGACCTTGGTGGTGAACTCACGATCACTGAGGAAGGTGGCTACACCCGCGCCCTGTGCTTTCGGGCAGCTGAAACGGAACTTCCACTGATTACCGGTGCGCTCGGTGATTTCCTGTTTGCAGCCCGATTGTGGGTCGGTCAGCGGAATGTTGTCGCTCTTGACCTGCTCTGGCGTCAAGCACGCCCGAATCCCTTTGCCACCCATGGTGATGCCCTGTTTTTCCAGCTGCGCGCGCTGTTCAGGAGTCATCTGGCTTTGTATTTGACCCAGGATCAGTTGCAGATCCGGCAGGTTCTGGTCATCGACTTTCATGTTGCTCGAAGTCAATTCCCACAAACCTGGCTGAAGCATCTGCGCCTGAGCAGCCACAGGAAGTGCCAAACCAAATGCCATGGCCAAACCCAGCAGACGAACGTTCATCGAGTAACTCCTGATCAGTAGTGGCCGTTAGACGTCGCCAGCGGGCTTCGGTTCATGGGCCAATTAAATAGCGACATTCTGCACGGAACATGGTCTGTTAAGCATTGAATCTTCAGGAGCAAGGTTGCCCCCCATGGATTATTTTGGACCCCATGTCTTTGGTTATTTCATCGCGCTGCTGCACTCATTGGGCCTGATTGCAGCAATCCATGCCGTGTTGACCGTCCGCACCGCGCAAGGCTCGATTGCCTGGGCCTTGTCATTGTTGTTCATGCCTTACCTGACACTCATCCCCTACCTGGTATTCGGCCGCAGCTCCTTCGACGGCTACATCAAGGCTCGGCGCCAAGCCAACGAGGAGATGCGCAAGGCGGTCTCCGAGCTGAACTGGCGGCCATGGGTGGAGGAAGCCCTCACCGCTCGCGCATCCAGCGCCTACGCGTCGCTGAGGGCCATGCCGAAACTGGGACGCATGCCGTGCCTGGCAAACAACGAAGTGTGCTTGCTAGTGAATGGACAGGCGACCTTCGAAGCGATTTTCCACGCCATCGACCAGGCCAGGGAAGCCGTACTGGTCCAGTTCTTCATCATCCACGATGACCGGCTGGGCCGTCGCCTGCATGACTTGCTCCTGCACAAAGCCAGCGAAGGGGTGGCGATTTACCTGCTCTACGACCGAATTGGCAGCCACTCCCTGCCCCACGGTTACGTCCAGTCACTGCGCGATGGCGGCGTCAAGGTCAAAGCCTTCGCCACCCGCAGCGGCTGGCTCAACCGTTTCCAGGTCAACTTTCGCAACCACCGCAAGATCGTGGTCGTCGACGGCATGCTCGGCTTCGTCGGTGGCCACAACGTTGGCGATGAATACATGGGCGAGAAACCACCGCTGGCACCGTGGCGCGATACCCATGTGCAAGTACGGGGACCGGTGGTGGCCTGCATGCAAGAGTCCTTCGCCGAAGACTGGTTCTGGGCGGCTCGAGAATTACCGCCGCTGATCCTGCCGCAGGTTTACCCGGACGACGGAGTGCTGTGCCAGGTACTCGCCAGTGGCCCGGCGGACGCCTACGAAACCTGTTCACTGTTCTTCGTCGAAGCGATTCACGCATCGACCGAACGGGTATGGATCACCAGCCCTTATTTCATCCCCGATGAAGCGGTACTCGCAGCGTTGCGCCTGGCGGTCTTGCGCGGGGTGGATGTGCGAATCCTGCTGCCGTCGCGGCCCGACCACCGAATCGTCTACGCCGCTTCCAGCCTCTATGCCTTTGAAGCCGTGCGCGCTGGTGTGCGGGTGTTCCGCTACCAACCCGGGTTCCTGCATCAGAAAGTGGTGTTGATCGACAGTGAAATCAGCGCCATTGGCAGTGCCAACATGGACAACCGATCGTTTCGATTGAATTTCGAAGTGATGCTACTGACGGTCGACAAAGCGTTTGCTGCCCAAGTGGAGCAAATGCTAAACGACGACTTCGACCAGGCTCACGAAATCGCCAAGGAAGAAGGCCGGGAGACCCGTCGCTTGCAGCAAATCGGCATGCGGGTCGCCCGGCTTATTTCGCCCATTCTCTAGGGATCAGGGATTGTAGATATCGTCTCGCGTCCAGGGCAGCTCATGGCTGCCATCGGCGTGGGCCTTCACCGCGAGCGTCTGGTGCAGGTTGATCCAGCCGCGGGCGAACGCGTAGGCACAACCGGCCAGGTACAGGCGCCAGATGCGCAGGGCTTGATCCGGCACCAGTTTCGAGGCGGCCTCCAGATTGTCTTCCAGACGTTCGCTCCAGTGATCCAGGGTCCGTGCGTAATGCAGGCGCAGGCTCTCGACATCGACGATCTCCAGGCCTGCCTCACTGATCTCGGCAGAGATCATCGACAGGTGCGGCAGTTCTCCATTGGGGAACACGTATTTCTCAATGAACTCACCCGCACCGCGTCCCACAGGACGCCCATCGGTGTGCTTGGCGGTGATCCCGTGGTTCATCACCAACCCGCCCTCTTTCACTGCGCCGAACAAGGTTTTGCAATACTCGGCCAGGTTCGCGTGCCCGACATGTTCGAACATACCGACACTGACCACCTTGTCGAAGCGTCCGTCTTGAGGCAGGTCGCGGTAGTCGAGTAACTGCAACTCGATCAGGTCCTCCAACCCTTCCTCTTTTACCCGCTCCCGGGCCAGGGCCAGTTGTTCCTTGCTGAGGGTAATACCGAACACCTTCGCACCAAACTCACGAGCAGCGTACCGGGCCAGCCCACCCCAGCCGCAGCCGACATCCAGCAGATATTCGCCAGGTTGCAGGCGCAACTTGCGGCACAGATGACGGAATTTTGCCTGTTGGGCCTGTTCAAGGGATTCACTGCCTGTCTCGAAGTAAGCGCAGGAATACGCCATGTCGCTGTCGAGCCACAGTTGGTAAAAGGCGTTCGAGAGGTCGTAATGGTAGGAGATCGCCTTGGCGTCAGTCTCCTTGTCATGCACGGTGCGGACCGGCTGATTGCCGTCGTCCTCATCCAGCAACGCCTGACTCCATTCATCGCACACGCGGATCACATCGCTGATGGAACCTTCGAGTTCCAGTTTGCCCTCGACAAACGCAGCCCCGAGCGCGTCCAGGCTAGGGTGGGTGAACTGGGTGACCATTTGTGGGTCCTTGACCACAATTGTGACACTGGGCGTCGGCCCCAGATTGAATTCATGACCGTCCCAGAGTCGCAGGCGTAGCGGTAACTGCAGATTCTGTAAGGCCGGTGGAAGTTGCGCGAGCATGGAAAATCCCCCTTGTTTCAGACGTCTGCTGAGAGGTTAGACCATCCTGGAAAAACAACTGGCTATCGATTTCATAGCGGCACTCTACGAATATACAACGGTTGCGAATTCGCAGAAATGACCGCTCTTAGCTAAATGACTGCAAATCCGGCCCACAGTTCTGTATTGTTAAAACCGCTCTTCATTGAGCTTGAACAGCGGCTCCTGAAATCGCAACAAACGCCCAGCATTGCCCAACACCAGCAACGTACTGAGGTTATGCAGCAACGCAGCGATCATCGCCCCTGCTGCCCCGAGCCAGCCGAACGCCGCGAAAGCAACGATCGCCAAAGTCCAGCCCAAACCGATAATCACGTTGACTTGCAAAGTCTGACGGCATTGCCGACTCAAGCGCACGCAGGTGCCAAGGCGCCGCAGGTCGCTACCGATCAACACGATATCCGCTGAAGCCAGCGCGATATCCGCCCCGCCTGCACCCATTGCCACACCGACAACGCCAGCCTTGAGCGCCAGGGAATCGTTGATGCCATCGCCGACCACCATAGGCCGAAAGCCGTTACCGATTTCTTTCAACACGCGATTCAATTTGTCCTCGGGCAAGGCCTGCGCCTCAACCTCACTGATGCCGACATCCCGAGCGAGTGTGTGAGCGACGCTGTACCGGTCGCCGGTGAGTAAAAGCTGTCGGCCCAATCCAAGGTCCTTCAGCTCACTCAAGGCAACCTTCGCTTCCGGTTTAACACTGTCGGCCAACAACAGCCAAGCGAGAAACTCACCGTTGAGTGCCAGCCCGGCAATGGGGCCATCGTGGTCGGGAACATTTGGGGTAGCTATACCCAATTGGGCGAACAACTCCGGCCGCCCAAGCGCAGCCTCGCCCTGCTCTGTCATGGCCACCACGCCCAGACCCTGACGCTCGCGAATGTCCGACAGCAACTGAAAATGCTCTGGTGGGACGAGCCCGGCGAGCGCCCGGCTGACCGGGTGACTGCTGGCGGAACCGAGGCTGGCGGCGAGCCTCAAGACGGGGTTGCGATCCGCTAGCGAGCTCTCGATGGATTGCAGGCGCAAGGTGCCGAAGGTGAGGGTTCCGGTCTTGTCGACCACCAGCGATGTCAGGTCTGCCAGCTCTTCGAGAAACGCCGAGCTGCGAATCAGAATGCCGTGCCGAGCGGCTACCGCTACCCCGGCAATCGCCGTAGCGGGTGCCGACAGTACCAGCGCACAAGGGCAAGCAGCCACCAGCACCGCGAGCATGGCCTGGGCATCGTTGGTGATGAACCAGGTGACTGCGGCCAGCAACAACACCAGCACCAGGTAGCTCCCGGCGTAACGCTCCAGCAACCGGGTGATTGGTGGCTTCGATCGTTCGGCGTTTTGCATCAGCGCGATCACTTTGCCGAGGGTCGATTCGTCGCCGGTCCGTGTCACTTCAATGCGCAACAGGCCATCGAGATTGATCGCGCCACCGAACACCGCCATTCCGACACCCGCCTCCATCGGCACCGACTCGCCGGTAATGGATGCGGTGTCCAGACTCGCCTGCCCGGACAACACCTGGCCATCCGCCGGCACCCGATCACCTGCACGGACTTCCACCAGATCGCCGGCCCTGAGCGTGCCATTGTCGACTTCGACGATGGAGCCGTCGGCCTTAACCTTACGCGCGTGGCTGCGGGTCAGTTTGCCGAGGGCGTGAATGGCTTCCTGCGAGCCGATCACGCTGCGCTCTTCCAGCACATGGCCGAAGATCATGATGATCGGCAGCAATGCAGCCGTCAGCAGATCGCCTGTCGCCCATGCGCCAAGCATCGCCAGGGCGATGAGTTGATCGGTGATGCCGTGCAGGCTCGGATACCGCAAGCTGTACCAGGCTGAACGCATCACTGGCACGGCCACCAGTACAGAAGCAAAACCCAGCAACAATTGGCTGACCCCACTTTGCTCCGGGGACAACCAGCGCCATACAAGGCCCAACGCGAGCAAGCCGAGTGCAAGCATGGCCAAAGTCAGTTGGCGAGCAGCGCTGCGTTGTTCGGCCGAGGACAACATGCTCGGTGCGGCGGCAGTTTGAGCGGTCATTGTGCAGCTCCCTGAATGATCAGGCGGGAATCGTCTTGCGGATCGACCGTAATGACTGAGCCGGCCTGGCCAAGAATTTTCGGCATCCGCTCGCGGTAGATTCGCAGCAACATTTGCGGATCGGCGGCCTGTTGTTGCGCATTGGCCAGACTGATCACCGTGGCGGTATCAGCCGAGGCTTTCGCCAGCCGTTCACTCGCCTGAGCGTGAGCGACTTGTAGCGTACGGTCAGCTTGTTCATTCGCGCTCTGGTTCATTTTCTCTGCTTCAGTGCGCGCGTTGGCCACGGCCTTGTCGGCTTGTTGGCTGGCGGTCAGTACGGCGTTGAAGGCGTTGATCGCAGGCGCCGGCAGGCTCGACTGCACGTCAACCCGCGCCACTTCGATCCCCAGCCCCTGCCCTGTCGCGACCAATTGCGCCAGACGCTGATTGATGCCTTGCACCAGATCACCCCGCAGACGCTCGCGCCTTTCTGCCGCCTGATTATCAGCGCCGATCAACTCCGGCCGTGCGACCAGAATTGTGTCCAGGTCTCGTGCAGCCGTGAGTGCCAATGCGCTACGGGTCACCAGACGATCCAAGGCCGCAAGCACATGCTCGCCTTGAAGCACGAAGGCATACGGATCTGTGACCTTGTAGAACACCCGCACATCCAGTTGCACCACACCGGCATCCCCCGTCAGCAAATAACCGGAACCTGCCAGCGCATCACTGATCGGCGTTGCAAAACTGGCGGCGCGATCGGCCTGCAATGCGGCGTCAGTTCGCAGCAGGTTCTCCACTCGACGCTCGATGACCCTATCCGCCGCTGGCAGCAAAATCACCTGTTCAAACGGACGCGGCCAGGCCAATAGCAAACCGGCATTCTGGACGCGATCAAGAGCGCCGAAGTGCAAAACCACCGCACGATTTTGCGGGTCGATTTGTCGCACATTGGAGAACGCCCAAGCCAAAGCGGCCAACACTGTCACGGCATACAGAGCGAAAAACGCCAAGCGTCCGGCCTGAATCCACGGGCTACTCAACTCATTTGTTCCACGTGGAACCAAATTCATGGCTGCGATCCGGGTTTATTTTCCAGCGTCGGCGGACCATCAACCAATGCCCGGAAAGGCGCGGCATCGGTACGCAGAATCAGTTTTGTGCCCGGGGTAATCACCGTGCCCAAGGTATCGAGTGAGCGCAGCAAATTGTAAAGCTGCGGTGAACCAGCGTAGGCACGCGCGTAAATCTGCGCGGCTTCGACCCTGGATTGCGCCTCAATGTCCGCCGCTTTCACCGTGGCATCGGCCTGGACGATTCGTGCATCGCGTTCCGCCGCGGAGCGAATTTGCGCCGCTTCGCGCTTGCCAATGGCGGTGCGTTCAGTCGCGATTGTTTCACGCTCGGCGCGCATGCGATCGACCGTCGCAGTGAGCGTGACCGACGGTAAGGTCAGGCGCTCGATGCCAACTTGTAGCACTCGCACGCCATAGGTGTTCAGCAACTGCTGATCGATTTGCTTGCGCAACTGTGCTTCGAAATCGGCGATGCGCACCTGATTGGCATCGGTGTTCACCAGGTTGGCCAAATCGAAACTACTGGCCGTGGTTTCCAGCGCGGAGCCGACGAAGGTGCGAATCTGCCGTGCCGCTTCGTCCGGCTGGTTTTGCACAGCGCGCATAAAGCGCTGCACGTTGTCCGGATCACCCTGCACCTGCCAGGCAACGTAAGCCTGAACGATAATGCGCAAGCCGTCCCGCGTGCCCACATCCTGCAGACCGCTGGACGTGGTGCGCAGTCGCAGATCCACCGGGATCGCTGCTTCGAAGGGTGCCGGCCAGCGCCAGCCTAGCCCGGGTTCTACCAGCACCCGCGATGGATTGCCAAAACGTGTGATGACCGTGGCTTCGCCTGAACGCACTTGCACCAGGCTTGCTGCCGCCACGGCAAACGCCACCAACAACGCCGCCCAGCCCATGCGTCGCCAGGGGAACGGGCCGGCTTCTTGCGGATCACCATGATGGTGATGGCCGTGGTGATGGCCGCCATGGCTGTGATCGTGGCCACTGTGGTTGGCATGATCGTGGGTATGTAGCTGGCTCAATTGGCGACTCCTGGCTGAGCAGTTTTACGCGACGACGCAGGGTCAGCCGGCAACGTGAATGTACGCAGATCGATGGTCGGAGCATTGCTGCTGCCGCCCAGACGATGATCGAGAACCAGCAAGCTGGCGCTGGCCAGGCCCTGGGAAAGTTGACCGAGGTATTGCTCCAGCACAAAGGCCTGGCCGGCATTGGCGTAAGCCTTTTTCTCGGCGCTGAATTTCAGCTCGCCAGCCTTGGCCGTCGCGTTGATTTCATGGGCGGTAGCCGTTGCCTGATCCCGGGCAATGCTCGCCTGCAACTGCGCCTGGTTGGTGGCTTCGGCGGCGGCTCCGCGTTCACGGGCAATCAACGCCTGCGCGCCGATCTGTGCGGCTTGCACCCCGTGATAAGCATTGGCAGCCCCTGCCGGGGGATGGATCGCTTCAACGACCGTAGCGAGAATTTCCACGCCGCTGTCGAGTTTCTGCAGGTCGGCCTGCACGGCCCGGCCGATTTCCTCGGCAAGCCCTACCCGGTCCTCACCGAGCAAACCGTCAAGGGTGCGTGACGCGAAGTCGTGAACCAGAACTCGGCTCGCGGTGCTGCGGATCAACGACGGCACATCCGCATTGTTATAGGTTGCAGCCAATGCCGCCTGATCGCTCAAACCAATGCGATAAACAAAACGCACGTCCATGTTGACGATCTGAAAGCTCTGCTTGTCTGCGCGGCTACTGGCAATCACCTGGGATTTGTCATTCACATGGCTGGCGTCCCACAACCGGTTGGCGTTTATCGGCGCCGGGCCTTCAGCGGGGTCTGCCTGCACGGGGGCCGATGTTTCGCCGACACTGGTGGCCAATTCGTGAACCACGCCATTTTCGACACTTAGCACCCTCCCCAATGGCCACGGTAAACCCGCATGCAGACCAGGCCCAAACACCGTCACCGGTTTACCGAATCGCTCATAGATCCCCCTCCCTTGCAGCGGAATTTCGTGAACACCGGTCAGCACCCAACCGACGATGCCTACTACCCCCAGCACCGGCAACAATGCCCGGCGCATGTATGTGAAGGCCCAAATTTGCCGCAGGTCGATACCGAAGCGGTTGTGCAATTCGTTCTGCAATGCCTGCAATGGCCGTGGCGGCCAGCGCAACATGTCGGCGACAAAACTACGCGCCAGCAATGCAGGTTCAAGTTGTTCGCGACGCGGGCTGAACAATGACAGCACGGCACGCAGCAGTAATTCGAAGGCAACGAAGCCCGGCAGCAGGCCGATCAGTACCGCCAGACGCACCGGCCAAACCGAAGTCTCACTGCCGAACAGCAGGCAAAACGCTCCAAGAATCAGGCTGATGATCGCCACGCGGGTCAGCTGCGCCAAGGCGCCTGCCTCGGGCCATTGAGCAGTATTTTCCTGAGCAAGCTGACGCTCGAGAACCAACAGACCAAAGGCCAACAACAACCCCAGGGTCGCGCAGACAGTGGCCGACATGCCCAGCGCTGCGGAAGGCAAAGCAAGGGTCCATGCCTGTTCGACGCACAACAACGCCAGCAGCGCCCAACCGGCCAGCCACAGTGTCGGGGCTCCGATTTGCCTGAGTAGCTTCAGCCAGCGCTGACTGATTCGCTCCAGCAGCCGTTCGTACCAGCCCACTGGTACTTCAGGTTCATCAGCGGCGACCACCGATGCCAAGGGATTCATCGCCTGCGCACGCCATTGCGTGACCCACCAGGCCGATTGCAAGCCAGCGACCAGCACCAGCAATGCGGCGCTCTGATTGAACAACAGCGCAGGCCAAAGGGATTGCGGCGCAAACAGCCCGACAAAAAAAACCAGCACCAGGCCCATTGCCGCGAGCGCGCCGAGGCCGATGGCGAGCAGGCGCAATCGTCGCCCCTGAAAAACTGCCTGCTGAAAACGCGGCAGCCTGGCTGCCTGCGCTCCATCACCACCCTCTTCGAGATCGACTTGCATACCACTCCAGTATTTAGCATTGCCCCGCGGGGTATCTCGTAACGATATAACAGTACTGGTGAAATTTTCGTGCTCAATCGCCCTATCTAAAGATGCTCAACCTGTCGCCAAGCTGAAGCCTTGACCGAAATGCATCGGAGCGCACATATTACGCTCGTAATTTTATTCAAAGGCTACTTTTACCCCTCCCCGTCCGCTTTCAATCCAGGAGTACTTCCATGAGCACCTATGACGTCGTGATACTCGGTGGTGGCCCCGGTGGCTATAACGCAGCGATTCGAGCAGGCCAACTGGGATTGAAGGCGGCGTGCGTAGAAGGACGCGCTACGCTCGGCGGTACCTGCCTGAACGTCGGTTGCATGCCGTCCAAGGCATTGCTGCACGCCTCGGAGCTTTACGATGCAGCCATGGGAGCGGAATTCGCCAACCTTGGGATCGAGGTCAAACCCACGCTCAACCTCGCCCAGATGATGAAACAGAAAGATGAAAGCGTGACCGGGCTGACCAAAGGCATCGAATTTCTCTTCCGCAAAAACAAGGTCGACTGGATCAAGGGTTGGGGCCACATCGACGGGCCGGGCAAAGTCACCGTGACGGATAACGCTGGCGGCAAGACCGAACTGCTCGGCAAAGACATCATTATCGCCACCGGTTCCGAACCCACTCCCCTGCCTGGGGTGGACATCGATAACCAACGCATCCTCGATTCCACCGGCGCACTGTCACTCACAGAAGTGCCGAAGCATCTGGTGGTGATCGGCGCCGGGGTGATTGGGCTGGAGCTTGGTTCCGTCTGGCGGCGCTTGGGGGCTCAAGTGACCGTGGTCGAGTACCTGGACCGGATTTGTCCGGGTGTGGATGGCGAAGCAGGAAAAACCTTGCAACGCTCACTGAGCAAACAGGGCATCAGTTTCAAATTGAGTTCAAAAGTGACCAGCGCCACGACGACCGCAACCGGCGTGCAGCTCAGCGTCGAACCTGCCGCAGGTGGAGCAGCCGAGTCGCTGGAGGCCGATTACGTGCTGGTGGCGATCGGACGTCGGCCTTATACCCAAGGTCTGGGGTTGGAGAACGTCGGGCTCGCCACCGATAAACGCGGCATGCTCGCCAACAAGGGGCACCGTACCGAAGCGGCGGGCGTCTGGGTGATTGGCGACGTCACCTCCGGACCGATGCTTGCCCACAAGGCTGAAGACGAAGCCATGGCCTGCGTCGAACAGATCGTCGGCAAGGCTGGTGAGGTCAATTACGACCTGATCCCCAACGTGATCTACACCAAGCCGGAGCTGGCCAGCGTCGGCAAGACCGAAGAACAGTTGAAGGCCGAAGGTCGCGCATTCAAGGTCGGCAAATTTCCGTTTACCGCCAACAGCCGGGCGAAGATCAATCATGAAACCGAAGGATTCGCCAAAGTGCTGGCCGATGAGCGTACCGACGAAATCCTCGGTGTGCATCTCGTAGGGCCAAGCGTCAGTGAAATGATTGGCGAATATTGCGTGGCCATGGAGTTCAGCGCATCCGCCGAAGACATTGCCCTGACCTGCCATCCTCACCCGACCGGATCCGAAGCCTTGCGCCAGGCCGCGATGAATGTGGAGGGGATGGCGACGCAGATGTAGGCCTCCAGATTTTTGATGGCTGGGCCTTCGCTTCGCGAGCAGGCTCNNGCATTCGTATGTGGGAGCGAGCCTGCTCGTGAAAAAGTCTCCTCGGACTACAGCGGCAAATGCCCCAACGGCAACGCTCCCGGTGTCTTCACCGTGTGGATTGCAAAGTTGCTGCGGATATCGCTCACCCCTGGCAGCTTCAACAAACACCCCGTGAGAAACCGGTCGTAGGCGCGTAAATCCGGTACCACCACTTGCAACAGAAAGTCCGATTCTCCAGATACCAGAAACGCCGAAATCACCTCCGGCAATGCTGTCACGGCCAAGCGAAAAGATTCAGCCTGTTCATCGTTATGGCGCTCGACTTTTACTCCGACGAACACGGTCAGCCCTAGTCCAACTTCATCGCGATCCAGATTGGCCTGATAACCACGAATCACTCCGGCCTCTTCAAGCATCCGAACCCGGCGCAAACATGGCGAGGCGGACAGACCGATTTCTTCAGCTAATTGCACATTACTCAGCCGACCATCCCGTTGCAGAGCGGCAAGAATCTTGCGGTCGTAGGCATCCAGTTTCATCGTTTGGCATATCCCGCTGGTTGAACCGTTATTTGTTGGCAGGTTATGCCAAAACAGCCACCTTTAGAAGCAAACTACGCAAGCACATGCCCTACTCCCTGGCTCTAGACTGGCACCACTGAATCGACTACGGACAGGGGTACGACATGGCGGGACTCGGGCTATTTTTCATGGCGCTGGCGGTGGTCTATCTGTTACCCGGCCCCGATATGATCCTGCTGCTGCAAACCGGTGCCCGCCAGGGCAAAGGCGCAGCGTTGGCCACGGCCGTCGGCCTGGCGATCGCCCGCGGTTGTCATGTAGTGCTGGCGGCGTTGGGATTGGCGGCATTGTTCAAGGCGGCTCCCTGGACATTCGACGCAGTGCGCCTGGTCGGGGCTGCTTATCTGCTGTGGATCGGTATTCAATGCCTGCGGACGACGATGCTGCCATCCCTGAACGGCCCAGGTACAACAGACGAAAAAACACGCTGGGGCGAAGCGATTCGCCGCGGTCTACTGACCAATCTGCTTAACCCCAAGGCGCTGCTGTTTTGCTCGGTATTGCTGCCGCAGTTCATCGATCCACTCAATGGACCGGTACTCGCGCAATTTGCGGTCCTTGGCCTGGTGTTGGTCGGTGTCGGTTTGCTGTTCGATAGCGCCTATGCGTTGACCGGTGCCGCGCTGGGTCGTTGGCTGCAACGCAGCCCCAGCTTCCAGCGCGTTCAACAATGGCTGTTCGGCAGCCTGTTGATCGGTTTCGCCGTGCGGCTGACCTTTGTTCAACAGGCTTGAACCTTATTGCACTTTGCGGCGACGACGCTTGACCTGCACCAGCGCCACCGCCATGACCAACAACACGCCTCCCATCTGCAGAGCTGTCTTGTACGGCCGCAGGGCCGATCGGGCAGCATCGGTGACCTGCGTGACATAGCGCTTGTCTGCACTTTCAAAGTCGGGATACGGGCATTGATGGCCAAAATCCGCTGCCCACTCCACGAATGGTCCCTCTTTGACATATCGCTGGTAGAGCGCACTTTGTTCTTCAAGGCTGCTGTTCCAGCCGGCCGCTTCACACAGCACAGCGGCGAACGCCTGGCTGGTGTGCGGCAGATTGTCGGCAGCACGGCTGGCCAGTGCCGTCGCCACGAAGCGATAGTGGTAGCGCTGATCGGGTTGGGCGGCGCTGGCTCGCTGGCGCTTCACTTCGTCCTCGGCTACTAGCGGCCCGACCTTGAGTTCAGCACTCTCAAGGCTGAAGTTGCCCCCGAACGTGGCGTAGTCCGGCGCCATTTCATAACCGAGAATATCCATCCCCCATTCACGTGCGGTCCAGGCGGAATTGAACAGTGCCGCGGCACGCCGCGTCGGCCACCATGCCGAATCCGCCGCCATACGTTGCTGGCCGTACAGCCTGGCTTTGTGGCGCAAGCCATCGTTCTCGAAATAAGCCGGCGCTTGCTCGTAGTGTCCTTCGCGCAACAAACGCCGCCCAAGCAGATTGCGCAGGCTCGCCGCCACCGGCAGAGGCACGTAGTTGTCCACATCGTGCTGGCTGAGTGGTGGCGGTGCCGGTACCTGAGTATCGACGTACTGCTTGAGCTCATCCAACGTCAGTACACGCTCGGCAACAGTGGCCGCGTCCAACCAATAGATGCCTTGGCTGCGGTACAACTGGTCGAACGCCTGCAGATAATCCCCGCGTTGCAGGGCCAGGATCGCGCTTTCGCCTTCGACCCGGCATTTGGGTTGCAGCGTTTCGAAATCGTAATCCGGCGTTCTCCGATCACCCCACGATTCATTCTGCGGGAAAGCCTTGGCGGCCTTCGCATACGCTGCAGCCGCCGCCGCTTTATCGCCATCGCGCACCGCCAGTTTGGCCCGAAGCCACCAGGCCAGGCCGCCGTCGCCAGCGCGCTCGAGAAAGGCCTTGGCGCTGTTGAAATCGCCCTGTTGATAATTCAACGCGGCCAGGCGGTCCGCATTGTCGAGGCTGCCGCGCGTACTGCTCTGCAACAGCTTGATCAGTTTTTGCTCGTTAGGTGGTTGATCACCGAATGACCAACCCAGTCGGCTGATCAAGGCGGCGGTCACCAGCTGCTGCACAGGCTTGCCCTTGAGCAACCCGGCCAACTGATCCTCGGGCATCGAAGCCAGTTCAGCCATCAACAGCTTCAACGAGGTGTAACCCACTGCCGAACCCTGAAGGTTCTGCGTCGCATAAAGTTCGATCGCCCCGTTCCAGTCACCTGCCGCCCGGGCCACGCGAGCCTCTTCACCGAGACTGGCGACGCCCAGTTCCAGTGGATCACTGAAGCCGTCGATGCTCAGTTGGCGGGTTTGTTCGTAGGCCTTGCGCGATTGTTCCAGCAGGTTGGGGGCGGCGTCGGCCTGCGAACTCATGGCGAACAACGCCCGCCCCAGCGAGTAGGCAGCCCAGGTACTGCGCAATGCCCGTTGATCGGCGGGCAGCGCCAGCACCTTGCGGAAGTATTCGGCGGCCAGCGTTTGATCGCCGGCATTGAACGCTACCGCGCCCGCCAGATACAACTTGAGCTCGGCGGGAAGGTTCGTACCCTGTACTTCAACCTGCCGGGCATCGGCGAGCCCACGCAACTGTTTCACCTGTGCCTGCTGTTCATGGGTCAAACCAACCTGCTCGGCTTGATCCCGCTGTTCAACATGAGCGGAGGCTTCTCCATAGGCTGCGCCAGGGACAAGGGTGGCTGCCGTAACAGGCTTGAGACCGGCAATCGCATGACCGAGGCGGCTCACCTCGAAACTGAAATTGCCCTCCGGTAATTCCGCAAGGGATTGACCTCGATTGTCCAGCAACCGCATGGGGAAATCCGGCCCGCATGCCATGGCTGCCAACGGCAGGCCAAGGCTCAGACAAAGCAAGTGACGAGGCCAGTTACGGGTGAACATTCGAAGCTCCTTGATCAATGATTGCGCAGCGTGCCCAACCGATGGCGCGCTGTCCGCCAGCCGCTATCCGGCCGTCGCGCAGGCGGGTGAAGGTAAGCAGGTTCGGTTCTTGTTGCAACGTATAACCGGCCAGCGCATCGGCCCCCTCACAACCCTGTACCGCCAGCGTCACGCGCTCGGGCCAGGCATTGTCGAGGTTGCCCTCATTACTGATACCAATGTCATAGAGGCCTTCGTGCTCCGAAAGATTCAGTGCTAGATGACTCTCAAGGACATCACCACGCGACACGGCGCGCAAGGTCGCCAGGCTCCAGGCTCGACGGTCGTTGGCCAAAGGCAGCCGAAACCAGATCAAACCGGCCAGATGAGCCGGCGGGTCTGCGCGCAACCGCGCAGCAAGCTTGCTCAATTGCAATGGATCAGCCAACAACTCCCGGCGCTTGCCGTTACGCTCAATGGCTACTTCGCTTTCCACGATGGGAGCGCCACCGACACTCGGCAACAACGCGACGCCATAGGCCGGCAAGGCCAGGAAAAAGGGTTTCGAGGTGATACGACTCCAGGCCATTGCCCATTGGCTAGCGAGATCTGAATCGAACAATCCGCGCCGGGGATCGCTCACGGCATGAACCTGTAACACGCTGCTATCGACGGTGGATAACAACACTGGTAACTCTGGACTGTCGAGCCATGCCGGCAATGCAGTGATACTTAAGGCCATGGGCGCTGGCATTGCAGAACGCAGGTGCGCCAGAAACGCGCGATAGGCGGGTAACCGAGCGTTGCCCGCATCGTGGTCGATTTCCACCCCGGCGAGTGTCAGCCCCTTGCCCTGCCAATCGCTAATCAGGCGCTGGATCTGCTCCATGACCTCATCCTGATCCAGCGACTGTAGCTGGCCATCAAGGCGAATCACCGCAATCAGCCGCCGACCATCGCGCTTGAGCAGCGCCGGATCAATCCGCGCGCGACTCCAGCCCGCCTGAGGGAAGGCCTGTAATGCCAGCACCCGCAAGGTGGAAAAGTCGGCGCGACTCTCCCGCAATGCAGCGTCATGCGCCGGGGTCCATTGGCGTTGCCACACATAGAGTTGCTGATCGAGTGGCGGTGCGTCGTGCTGCTCGCAACCACCAAGCAGCGCGAGCGCCGTCAGCGAGACGATCACGCGAGTGAGAAAACCCATGAAAAAACGCCTGTCCCTGAAATGCACAAAGGGCCTTTTTTCGGCCCTTTTTCGTACTACCTACCCTACCCAGCCAACGACCGTCGGGCAATGGCTCCCGCGAGTTGACCCGTTAAAGATCCAGGACCAAAGGCTGCGTGCCTTGAGCCGGAACTGCGCAACAAATCAGCACCTGACCTTCATCCGGTATCTCCGCTGGCAGCTGTGGATAATTGACCTGGCCGCTGATCAGCCGTGTCTTACAGGTGCCGCAGGAGCCGCCGCGGCAACTGAATTCCGGGTGCAATCCGCGACTTTCCGCCAGCTCCAACAGACTGCCGCCATCCGGTTGCCAGCGAGCTTCCTTGGCTGAGCGCTGGAACACCACCGGCACCGAGGTGGTAGCCGCTGGCGGTTGCTCAATGACGATGGCATCGGGGTCAGGCCGACGACGCAACGTCGATGGACCGAAGGTTTCAGCGTGAATCCGCGCATCGCGAATATCCAGTTCGCGCAAGGCGTCGTACAACGCCTGGGTGAAACTGCCGGGGCCGCAAAGCACAAAATCCAGCTGATCGTAGTCCTCGACTTCGAGCAGTTCCGAGAGCCGAGCGACATCGATTCGCCCAGTCACATCGAAGTCCTCGCCCTCCCGTGCCTCCGGCTCCGGTTGACTGAGCAGACGCACCACCCTGATCGCGTCACCGGCATGATCGAGCAAGCGATCCACCTCGGGACGAAATGGCTGATCGGCCAGGGTGCGCGAACTCTGGAAGAACCAGGTCGGCCGGATGTGTCGAGTGCGCAAACCTTGATAAACCACCTCACGCAGCATCGACAGCAGTGGCGTAATACCCACACCAGCGGTCAATAACACCAGCGGCCGCCGTTCATGGGGCGCAACAGTGAAATGCCCCTGGGGTGCCCTTGCCTCCAACAAGTCACCGACGCGAACCTGGTCATGCAGGTGCGAAGACACCCGACCGTCACGTTTCACACTGATACGGAAAAAGTCATCCGATGGCGCACTCGACAGGCTGTAGGTGCGGATATGGGTTTCACCATCAATGTTGAAGCGCAGCGGTAGATGTTGCCCGGCTTGAAACAACGGCAACCCGACGTCGTCGGCTGGCTCCATATATATCGAACGGATGTGTTGGCTTTCCGCTTCGATCCGCACCACCCGCAGTGGCCGCCATTGATCGCCCAAGGTCTTGGCTTGCAAGCGCGCCTTGGCCTGCTCCCATGTTCCCGTCAGCAAACTGGTCGGCGAAACACCGTCAAAGCGCCAGCGCAAACCGAGGGCAGCGGGACGACGAACAACGTGTTCCACGTGGAACATCCACAAACGTTCAGCACCTTGAAATGCCTCTACCTGCGGGCCTTCAAGGATGATTTCGGTGCGCCCACTTAGCTGTAGCAGATCACCGGAATTGAAATCAATGAACAGCAAACCGGCTTTTGGATTGACCCGCAGATTACCCAAGGTATTGAAAAACAGGTTGCCGGCAAAGTCCGGGATGGTCAGGCAGTTCCCTTCCACCCGGACAAAACCAGACTGTCCACCACGGTGTGAAACATCCACCGACCGTACGCCATCGACATCGACGTAACTGGCGACGAAAAAGGTGTCCGCCTCAGCAATCATGGCTTTGGCCGCGTCATCCAATTCATTGAATTGCTGCGCGGGACGTGTTGCCGGATCCGCCAGGGGCACCGAGCGGTACTGCCTCAATTGGATGTACTGCGGGCAATTACCATAGGACTGATCCACCGTCACAGCAAACCCGCTGGTGGTCATTGCGCCAATATGGCCATTAATGCGATTGCGACGCCTGGTGTGCAGTTCAATGCCCAACAGACCGATCGCCGAACCCGCGCCCAGTTGCGCAGGATCATCAGCAGCCGGCAAGCTGCTAAATTGCAATAAACCTGGATTGGGGGAATGTACGAAACCCGGTTGACCTTCAAGCACGCTGGCCCAAGGACGACCGTCAGCATCAACCGCGCCGTACAACATGAACGGAAGTTGCTGATAGAAGGTGCGATGTTGATCCGGCATCTGGTCGCGAATTACCCTGCGCCCGAGTACGTCCATTCGCTCACCCACACCGAGATGAGCCTGCAATTCTTTTTCGCCAGCATGCCACGGTGAATGGTCCATTGCGGCTTCTCCCCTGCGCCATCGGCACAGCGTGAAGGGCCCGATAGAAGTCGGGCGAAAATATCAGGCAGTTTTTTGCAGGCCGACGACAGTGCGAGGCATGCCGATAAAACCGGGCAAGGCTTCGACCCTCGCCAACCAGGCGCGGATGTTAGCGTAGTCCTCCAGCGAGACGTTGCCTTCCGGTGCATGGGCAATGTAACTGTAGGCAGCCACGTCGGCGATGGTCGGTTCGCTGCCGGTCAGGAAAGCTGTTTTGGCCAGTTCCTGATCGATCACCTTGAGCACGCTATGAGCGTAAGGAATCACTTCATCAGGATTGTACGGTGCACCAAATACCGTGATCAGCCTTGCCCGGGCGGGCCCGAAGGCGATTGGCCCGGCAGCAACCGACAACCAGCGCTGCACTTTGGCGGCACCGACCGGATCGTCTGGCAGCCAGCGACCTTTACCGTATTTTTTCGCCAGGTAGACCAGAATCGCATTGGAATCCGCCAGCACCACACCTTGATCGTCGAGCACCGGCACTTGGCCAAAAGCGTTGATGGCCAGGAACTCCGGCTTTTTATGCTCGCCCTTTGCCAGGTCGACGAGGACCAGCTCGGTCGGCAGTTGCAGCAGCGAAAGCATCAGTTCCACACGATGCGCGTGGCCGGAACGTGGAAAGTTGTAGAGTTTGATGGCTTGCATGGTCGACTCCGCTGGGCAGTGGCGCTGTCAGGGGAGAGATCAGCACCGATGGCAGCCATCTTCTACCAGTCACGAAAACAACAGAATACCCAGCAAACGCAATCAATTATTTCACCCAGAGAAATAAAGCATCAGTCCCGCAAAGCGAGATGCTCGCGGAGTGCCTTCACCGTAAAGTCGACAAAACTACGAACGCGCGTCGCAGCCTTGTGCCCGCCTTGATAAAGCACATGGATGGGCAAAGGCGGCATTTCGAAATCCGCGAGTACAATTTCAAGCTCACCTGCCGCCACTTTGCTCGCCGACTGATAGGACAGAACCCGGGTAAAACCCAGTCCAAGCCCGGCCGCGGTGATCGCTGCTTGATTCGCCGTTACTGTCAGACGCGGTTCTACCCGGACACTCAGTGGCTCGCCTCGCTCGAGAAAGGGCCAGTGCTTCAACTGTCCAATCGCGGACGTCGCAATAATCGGCGCCTGAGCCAGTTCTTGTGGATGTTTTGGCCGACCATGGATACCCAGAAATTGCGGCGATGCACAGATCACTCGCCGCACTTCGCCCACCCGAATCGCATGCTGGTTGCTGTCAGGCAACTCACCGATGCGGATGGCCACATCGACCCCTTCCTCGACGATACTCACCACCCGATCCACCAGCAGCGCATTGATCGTCACGTCAGGAAACTGCGTGAGAAAACTCACCATCAGCGGAGTGATGAACAACTCGCCGAACAAAACTGGCGCCGTAATCGTCAGATGCCCACGGGGCTGGACGTGACTGCCTGCCGCGGAATCCTCAGCTTCCTGCACTTCAGCCAGAATTCTTCGACAGTCTTCCAGATATCGCTGCCCCGCCTCGCTCAAATAAACACTGCGCGTAGTGCGCGTGAGCAACTGCGTGCCAATGCGCTTCTCCAACGCCGCCACCGCCCGGGTAACGCTGGCGGCGGACAAACCCAAACGCCGCGCTGCTGCGGAAAAGCCCTGGTCCTGGGCGACGGCGGCGAAGACCTGCATTTCCTGGAAGCGGTCCATGGGCGTGTCCTCGATTCAGATAAAAAAAATCGCAACCAAGTGGCTGCGATTTTTTAAGTCTGAATTTAGAGAATTAAAACTGTCGCAGCCGCTGCTGATTCCTCGGGCTCTCCAGCCATCTTCGGAGGAAACGCAAAACTGTCGCAACAGTATAAATCGCGACTTAAGCCTCATGCTCTAGACAATTAAAACTGTCGCAACCAGAAACGACACGGCTTTCACGCGCGTTCAAGAGGACCGGCGGCAGGTGGCCGCCGGTCGTAGAATCATCGACGAGGGATGAAGTAGGCAACGAGACCGATGGTCATCAACCAGACGTGGGTTGAACTGTCGACTGGGGTGTCACCTGGGAAAAGGATCATGGTAAACATGGCCGACTCTCCGGCCAGGGGAAGGGTCAAAGTCGGAATTGACTCGTGACTGTCCTGACTTTGTATTTAGTGGTGTTGATCATCGAGTTGACGAATTCGGACAAAAAAACACCTTGGCTGAGTCTGAGCGCTCCTAACTTGCCGACGCCTTGGTCCTCAGACATTACTGACGTCACAGCCTATTCCTGCAGGTGTTGTCGCCGACGCCGAATTGCCCCACCCACATAGCGTGGCAAGACTGACCCACCTCAAAAACTGCACGAATCCAGCACAGACAATGATTCGCGAGGAGTCAGACTGGATCGGTGAAGTCTTGGCAAGGCGGCTGCTTTTTCAGTTGATGTGGACATTACTGCTCCTTTGCATCAATGCAGTTGGGCGACATAGCGCTTCTGGGCGTCAACAGCTTGGCGCGCCGACCATACGGCATTGCGGAGTCGCTCGCCCCGCTCTTCATGGCGACGGTCCTGGGCGCCGCTGCCGTCCCTCCGGTTAAAGTCGTACTCTTGCCACTGCGCCAAGGCTTCCTCGGCTTCCTTCAGTTCCTGCTCCAACTGCGCCAACTGTTGCAGCGCAGTGACTTTTTCAGGTGAATCGGACATAACTACTCCTTGGTTCTCAGGGATATCCATGGGTTTTCGCCTTCTCAATCAGGTTCACGAGATCGCCCCGGTAGCGCTATATATACCTGCGTCAGGACCGTGTAAAACTGGATGCCGACTTCATAAGGCCAGTAAGATTGCGCAGCTTTTGCCGCAGCAATGGATGCCAAACTGACCTTCGCAAGGTGTCATTGCCAGTCGCGCCGGTGCCCCCACAACGAGCACCTACCTGTCAGCTAAAATCTTGTCCGATTGCCTCCGGCTGTTATCAATCTTCATCTGGATGTACGCGTCGGCGTGTTGAACAGCTACATCCGCATCCATCGAACGAAACATTTCCACGACCATCCTGATTTCTTCGCTTGCGCAGTAGTTGCAGTCAAGCCATACCTCCTCGGCCCTCAAAGCACGATGCACAATCAGACTGTATCTTTGTGCCCAGAACTCTCGGTAGCCATAAGGGACAGTGTCAATCACAGTGTCTATAGCGCTCTCAGACAAGGCCTCCACTGCACTAGTGAGATAGAACCAAGGTCTCTGGCTAATCGATTTGTAACCTTTCCACCAGATTGGATACTCCAGTTCTTGCACCCTGGTGCCTGATACTGCTGCCAACGCCGAAAATCGCTCCACCAGAGAAATTTCCTCGCTCACCCTGAGACTCATCGCCAGCACCAAGCTAGAGCAATTCCAGTAAAACTGCCGTTCCTGTCGCTCTATATGGATGCCAGTAATGCTTTCGAGCCCATCGAAGATCTGATGAGCATCGATTTCATTTTCGTCATACAGCAGCTCACCACTTGGTTCCAAATTAGTAAGGACTGGAATGCTGCTATCCGTGCTCAAGAACTCTACCAGCGCATCGGTCGCATGGAGCTTGTGTTCGATCTCCAGGAGCGTGAGATAGATATATAGCGCCTGATCAAGCCTACCCGCCGCTTTGGCACTGCCTTGAGGCAGCCATGTGGTTAGCTCTTGGATCACCTGAGCCTTCATCGGTCGGTAGCCTTTCAGGGTGCTGAATACGTGAGGAAAGCTTCGGGTTTCGAACTGGCATTGCAGTAACAGCAGGACTTGCCTCATGTGATCATGGTCACTCCCCATCTGGAACGTCATCATGGCCTTGAGATCCGCGACGACAGCAACGATCTCTCGGGCCTTCCTTGCGGATTCACCATCAGACGTAAACGGCCAGGCGCTTCTGAATTCAGAAGAAAAACTCCTAGCGGGCTCGAGGCGTTGCAGAAGGCTAGTCAGTGTCGGACGATTCCACGCTCTAAATTCGTAGAGACCACACAGCACCTTGGTGGCAATGCTCCGATCAAACTCCCAGTAGGCCCTAAATTCATGGCCTGTCCACTGCTTGATGTCATCCTTGACAGATTTCAACAGGGGTTTTGGGGCGCGACCGGTAAAGAGCACCTGCAAGTACTCCGAGATACGAGCTGGACGAGTGCTTTCCGAATCAAGTATCTGCCGGTTCCCCATATCATAGGCCGATGGGAATACCATGCCACGCTCGTCATCGGTCAGCAGGTAGTTGACGATGAGCTCGACCAGCGATTGAGAGTTCTTCGGCCATTTGTATGCCATCGTATCTAGGGTGCGTACACCAATCCTTGCGTGTCCCCGCAGAAAAGCCCGGCTAAAAGGCCCTTCCGGGCACTGCTGAACCTCCGGCTGTTCTTGAACCTGCTCACGAAGCTTTTCTAAATCCACATGTGTCTCCTGGATCAGAGTGTGCCGCCCCATTAGTTCTTGAGGCGGCAATTGAGGTTCTTAAGCCAATAAACCGGGGGCAGGAATCGCCTGGGTAGTGACATTTGCTGACGCCGCTCGCTCACGAATCGCTTTGAAACGCTCCTCACCGGACTCAAGCCGTTTCATGACCTTGAATTCAACTGCAGCAGCAAAAGCCGCGTCCTCGAAGGAAAGCTTTTGGTTCTTCAGGATGTCCTCCTGCATTGCAGCCAGCATGCGGGGCTCACCCTGTTCCATGCATCCCATGTTGAAGTGGTAATGCTCACTCCCAGCCTTGTAGACAGACTTGGACGCCCGTGCCGCACGACTCCATTTTTCTTTCATGACTCACCTCTTGGTTGATTGCGTTGATCGCAAGGTGAAAGGTACTGAACAGGCCGCTTCTCAACTAGGGTAGGTTTTTTCAATGGCTACAATTCGCTGGCCCCCACCACTGTAGTGGTCAACTAATCTCGGACGCCGCGTTAAGTTTTTCCTCGGCCACAGCGGGCGTCAGCTCGCTGTTCGTTGATGGGTATCTGGAAGCGTCTGGCTGGAAGCAAGCAGATCAGGGCTAATGCCCTTCGGGCCCATCAAACGACTGCTTTGCCAAGCTCTTCACCTCTCCGGCTCGGAAGCTTCTCGGTATCGATGCGTTTCCGATACGAAATCGATAAATGCCACTGCTGCGGCAACCGCAAGCCGAGCATGCCTGGGCTGCAGACCGCGATGTTGGCCATCCTTGCCATGCCCGGTACCGTACAAACCTCTCAACTGCGTAAGATTGCTTGTCAACTGAGTGAGATTGCGGAGAATATTCTTGATGTTTTCCGAGCCCTTAGCTGCTTCACTGACTCCGTCGGGAACCAGCTGCAATGCTTTGGTAACCTTCTTTGTCAGATTGCCTAGGTCATCGGCCTTGGTGAACGGAATTTCTCGTTTCGTGAGAATGGACTTACAGCAGCTTTCTACCAGTTCTTTGGCCGTCCCGATCGCCAATTCGGGGTCTGAATCGACGGCATATTCCAGACGTTCAATTTGCTTCGCCATCCATCCGGCGCTCAGCGCCTCGACAACAACTCTCGCTCGCATGACCGACCTGCTTGCGTTCGCTTCTGTCGAAGCGCTACTTATCAACCGGTAGGAAAAGCGTGGGCGGCCGGCGATTTGCTGCTCCTGGTACAACTCCCAGCCGGCGTTCTGGAGTTGATCGTTGAAATGCTCAACGAGCTTAATCGCTTCTTCTCGTTGGGGGCGAACTACGGGGTGCACCGTTTCGCAGAGAAACCGGAGAAATGCCTCAGCGCTTCCATCGAAGAGGTTGAATCTGGAGTCACTGAAGATCCAATCATCGTCCCAGTCATCGTTGTTATAGCGATGCTGCCAAATGTCGCCGACGGCGTCTTTGTAGCGACTGTCCGTGGAGGGAAGGGTTTCAAGCTCATACAGCCGACTCAGAAACTCAACATCATTGAGCTCCCCATACCACTTCACGTTCTCTAGACGTAGGCCGTCCGTGATGTTTTGCCGCACCGATTTCGGTAGGTTGGAAGACTTCCCGGAACGCCAATCCACATGATACTCACGTGCAGGCACGATTAGCGCTGAGTACGCGTCGCTTTGCTCGTGCTCGGTTACCGTCCTCAGCGCGGTTGTGATCCTTTCCTGGAGCTGGACCCGTTTGACCCCGAGCTTGGCGTACTCCAAAGCAGGAATGATGAAGTGGATTTCCCAATAGTTGGTTCCGCCATTCCAGTTGTCGTTGCCTGTCAGTTCCGCATTTGCAGGATGACCGCGGACTACCTCCGCCGCCTCATCAGCACCCTCTGCGCGCAGAACCGCGTATACCGTCGCCAATAGTGGCTCAATTTCGGTTTGCTCCATACGGCCCCCCAATTCAGATAACTGAGAGTCATCGTAGCTAGCAGGAAGGGCCATCTGCTATCAAAAACTAGATGCGTCGGTGAAAAAGCTAAACCCGGGGCATGCCCAGCAAACAAGGGGCCATTCACATGCCTTTCACTTTTCAGCCCTTTCCCTACTTGGGTTCCTCATTCCTTGAACCTGCAAGCGTGCCTTTCCCTTCACCCGATCTCAACCTGTCTTTACAGGACGAGTTCGTAAGCCTGGTAGTCGCTGCTATCCAGGCTTGCGTTGTTCAACCAGCCTGAGCAGTCGGCACATCTGTGTGGCCTACGGCGAAATTTGGTCCTCGCCCAGCGGGCGTTTATCAGCTTCCCGCAAGAGTCCCAGGTGATGCGGTTTGCAGCAGGCTGACACGAATCAAACGATGCTCGCGCCGCCGTCCACCAGCACAGTCGAGGAAGGCGTACTAGCTAGATAGACAATAGCGTTGGCAACGTCTTCCGGTTGTCCAACACGCCGCGCCGGCAAGCGCGCAGCAGCGCCTTCGTACATAGATTGACGGGCTTCTTCCGACAACTTCGACCACAGCGGTGTGGCGATCAGCCCCGGGGACACGGTATTGACCCGCCCCGGTGACAACTCCAACGCCAGCCCGCGCGATAGGGCTTCCAGCGCGGCGTTGATTGCGCCTTGAGGGGCGACTGCGTAAGTTCGCAGGCATGCCCATATTTATGCACACGCATCCAGTTATGGAGGAAACGCAAAACTGTCGCAGCCAGAAACGACGCGGCACCAAATTGACAGATCTAGACAAAAAACTTGCCTCACTGCCGGCTGAATATCAGCGCTCCCAGGCCATCTAAGCTCCTAATAACCAGGGATTCCTGGTTTCAACTCGAGTAGCCAAGCAAGGGCGCCGCGAGCTATTCAAGCCGCAACATGTCGGATGACAAACTCTCACAGTGGCAGGTACGCTCGGCGCTCTACCCTAGGACAACTAGTATCGCCCATGCGAAAACAAGCAGGCTATCCAGTCAAAGCAGGAGCGCTTATCAATGCTAGACACCACTCTTTCTGATCAACAACTGATCGACACCTTCCTTCCCCAGATCTTGGAAAACGAAGCCAAAGGCGTGCTTCAAGATCTGCTCGCTCAGCCCACTCTAGCCATGCAGTTTCTTTTCTTTTCAGAAGAGGCAACCCGAAAGGCCATCAAGCATGTAGTGGGAATTTTTGACGAGTGCTACCGAGCAGGGCAACTGAAGGTTGCCATGAGCCATGAAAATGGCTGCCTCTACGGCTATGCGTTGCTCTTCGTTCATCCAGACTCAAACGTTCCACGCTATTGTCACAAAATCTTTGTTTTCCCAGATTTTCGCGGCCACGGTATTGGATCGCAGATTCTCAATGCGCTGATCGACGATACGCGCGATACCAACCTGTTGTGCGGCTATGACCTGAAAGATTTCTACGAGAACGCTGGGCTTGAGCAAAAAGGCGTATTCGCGGCTCCTGGGAAGCAGCAAGGATTTGCGCTAACTCAAGGGATGTACGCCGACCTCGTTGTGATGGGTACACCAGGAGCAAGTGTGGCGGCAGGTGTGTTCATGCTCAACGATGACGACGTAAAGGCGCTCTTGGCTTGCGCGTGACTAACCTAAGCCAGCCTGGAAAAAAGCGCCACCCGTGCGATGCATGAACTGCTGATCAAAGCAGGCTTCAGAGAGCCGCCAAACGTAACACTCGTGCCAATGAGAGATTGCTGAACCTAATGAAATACATCCTGTTTTTCGTCGCTGCCGCATCGACTTTGTGGCAGCTGAGTTTTCAATACCATTCCTGGTGGCATTTTTTTCTGCTGTCAGCGATATCCGTTTCATGGATTCTCGGCACGGTATACACCTATGACTGTATTCAAGCTTTGACTGGACGAAGCTCCCCCTATTACAGGGAGTTTTATGGTGAGCTGAATAAAGATTTCTGTATAGCACTACTTAGCGGCTTATCACTTACATTCATTATAAACATCTCTTCGGCGGACTACAGCCTGTCAAGCATTGACATAGCTTTTGCTGGCTTCCCATTTTTATTGTTAAGCGTGTACGACAGCTTTGCGTTGCAAAAACGAAAGATCGTCGGTGCCCGACTTCCTAAGGCCATGACGCGTTCCTTGATTGGACTTCAGCTTTTCATCATAGGCGTATTTAACTATTACCTGATACAGATTAACTCCGGTGCATTCGCGCCCGCAGAATCCCTGTGGATTCAGATAACGCTCTTATTGACCGCCCTGTGTATTTGTGTGTTTTCACACCAGATGGTTTTCATTCTTACAAAGCAGAGAATGGAGATCTCTCCTACGATACTTGGACTATTTGAAAGTATTAAAATGAGCAGAGGCGTTTATAGGCAGGCTGGCGAAATGGCAGAGCAGTGGAATAAAATTGTATTTGATAAAAAGCTAGAGCAGCGTAAGAAAAAAGCTAAAAAGCACAAGCGCTGAAACATCCGGTTCGGGCTGCTGTACACCTACCAAGCAATGGCCGTAGCCACTGGCCTGTTTCTAACGGGTACGGGCCACCGCTTTTCGGAAAACTCACCAGCCTTAGGTCCCCCAAAGAAAAGCGGCGCATGAAGCATGCCTTTTGCTCGAGCCAACCACTCACATCAATCTAGGCGGCTGGGACAGTGCCATCCGTCCCAAAAGCGGTGCAAGGTTACCCTTTGCATGGTGATATCACTGGACAAATTACCAGTCCATAGTTACGCTCACGTATGACATTTACTCAAAATCTAAGGTTGAGAGTAATTAATATGGAATGCGGAACGGAGTCCCTGTTACATGTTAGCTCTGATAATTTTATCCTGTTAGTTCTTACTGCTTAGGGCAAGGATCGGTTTCATGAGTTGACCACTCAGAATCCAAACGCATCCGCAGGAGTACATAATGGCTAACGGAAAAATACTTAGGCAACTTGTAAAAGCTGGTGCGCTTGGGGATACCATTGCGTTTCGCCAAGCATCCGAAGCGATTATTGAAGAAGAGCGCCAAAAGCAGCACCACCTACTTGCGAATGATCTAGAGAAAATTCTCTACGGTGGCGACATGCATGCGCAGCCATCAACTAAAAAACCTCAGTTCGAATTCGACATCCCGGTGGACAAAGAGCGCGGGCTTCCGTTACTGGACATAAGACCGCCTAAGCGCACCTTGGACGAAATCATCTTGCCGGAGAGCAGTTCGGTCATGATTGAGGAGATGCTTGAAGAGCATCGTCGGGCAGACGTCCTCCGTAGTTACGGAATGAAACCCTCTGGTAAGGTCATTTTCTTCGGTCCTCCGGGGTGCGGGAAGACACTGGCAGCTGAAGTCATCGCATTCGAGCTAGATAGACCTTTGGCCATCGTTCGCCTTGATGCACTGGTTTCATCTTTTCTAGGCGAGACCGCAGCAAACCTCCGCAAAGTCTTTGACTTCATCGCTAAGCATCCCCTGGTCGTTCTGTTCGATGAGTTCGATGCCATCGGTAAGGAACGAGGCGATAGTGCCGAGCATGGGGAACTGCGTCGCGTGGTCAATGCCGTGTTGCAAATGATGGACGCATACGACGGCAGCAGCCTTATATTGGCGGCCACAAACCACGAGAACATTCTCGATTCCGCGATTTGGCGCCGCTTCGATGAAGCGATCGAGTTTCCCCTACCCGACCAGAAACAGCTGATATCCCTACTAAAGCTTAAACTGCGAGGCATTCGCCGGCAGTTTGAGCTGGATGACAAAGAGCTATTAACTGAGTTCGAAGGTAAAAGTGGCGCCGACGTCGAACGTGTCGTTCGCCGTGCGGCAAAGCGTATGATATTAAGAGGCCAGGAGTTTCTGACGATCAAAGAGCTGCGTAATGCGCTCATTCGGGAAGGGCTCCGAAGGCACTAATTCCCCCCTATTCAAGGATGATTGAATTGGCGACTTACAAGCATCTGACGATCGCTCGCGAAAACCTGGACAATAGCCGCCGCACTAAACCGCCCCCAAAATTTACGAAACGCGAAGACCTCCGCGGTCACGGGCAAAAGTTGAATGCCTACTTCGCTGACGCCACATCTGCCGCAAAGCAGCAGGTTGCATCAGCCGACGGGGCTCCGTTCGTATTGAAGATTAAGTACGACGGAGCCTTGACCTTCAAAGATTTGCAAAAGCATGGTCTGGAGTTTGTTAGCCAGGAAAACAAGCAGCTGTGCATTGTATTTGCCACTGAAGACGGGCTGGCCAAGTTTCAAGATCACATCAACAAGCTAGGTATCGCCGGCCAGAAGCTCACGTACGGCCAAATCCTTCAGGCAATTGAAGGTATCGACAGCTGGTCGGCAGAAGATCGGAAAAGCTGGGCGGTACGCAACATTGGTCTACCCAAAACAGCCACCTTTATGCTCGACATCGAGCTGTGGCCGCATCAGGTAGTCCATCACCCCGTAAGAATCCGACTATTCACAACCTTTGAGGCCTGGCTCAAGCAGGTAGGTGTGAAGAAGATTGACAGCATCAACCTTGATAGCCTTCTCATGTACAGGGTTGAGGTAACGATGGCTCAAGCAGAGCTGCTGCTCAATCACCGGGACGTGAGGCTGGTCGACCTTATCCCTACGACCGGCATCAGTTTTCCTCAACTCAACCGAGACATCGCAACGCTTCCCCGCAATATTCCCTCCCCGCGCCCTGACGCCGCGCGTGTCTGCATTCTGGATAGCGGCATCAATACGAACCATCCGCTCCTCCGTTCCGCTATTGGAGAAAGCCATTCGTTCGTAAACGAGCAGGATGAGTTCGATGAAGCTGGCCACGGTACCGCCGTGGCGGGGATTGCCTTGTATGGTGACGTAGAGGCTTGCGATCGAGGGAACTTCTGGCAGCCACAATTCTGGCTATACAACGGAAAGGTGATGCGCAAATGCCCGCAAACTAACGATGCGATCTACGACGAACACTCGGTGGAATCAACGCTCACGAAAGCGGTTGAATATTTCGTCGGCCTCGGATGTAGGATCTTCAACCTGTCCTTGGGAAACGCCAACTCCCCGTACGATGGCGCTCATGTAAGGGGACTCGCCTATATACTCGATGTCCTCGCCCGCAAACACAATGTACTGTTCATCGTATCCACCGGTAATTTCCGTGGCTCTTCTGAACCGCCAATGCCGATTGGAAGCTGGCGGGAGGAGTATCCCGAATATTTGCTTCACGAGCAGAGCGTAATCATAGATCCGGCACCGGCCATGAACGTTCTGACCGTAGGCAGCATTGCGCGCCACAACGCGACATACGACAGCCAAAAATACCCAGAAATCTATCAGCTGTCGCCGGCGGCCGAGCACCAGCCATCCCCGTTCACTCGCCACGGCCCTTCAGTAAAGGGCGCACTGAAACCTGAGCTCATAGCTCCGGGCGGTAACCTGGCCAGCCCAATGCGTCAGGCTGGCGGACAATGGAAAACGGACATGCGTGGGTTAGGGGTTCTGACCTTAAACCACCAATTTCAGGGCAATACGATCTTCAAAGAGATCAGTGGTACCAGCTTTTCTGCACCATACGTAACGCACTTAGCTGGACGATTGCTAAACGAGTATCCCGATGCCTCCGCTAACCTGCTCAGAGCGATGCTGGTCAATCACGCTTATATGCCAGCAGAGGTCGATTCGACGTTCACCGATGAAATGAAAGCCGCGTACAAGGCAGACAAAGCTACATGGAAACGGGATATTACCCGGGACGTTGGTGGGTACGGGCAAATCAGCGAAAGCGACCTGTTCCGATCATCTGATCACTGCGTTGTACTTGTATGCGAAGAAGCTATTGAAAAAGATACCTGCCAGTTCTATGAGCTTCCGCTGCCAGCGTCGTACCTGCGCACAGCCAAAGGTACCCGTGAGCTGAGCATCAGCCTAGCGTTCTCACCGGCAGTTCGTACAACGCGCATGGAATATCTCGCCACCCAAATCAGCTATCGACTGGTCAAAGGCGACTCTCTGGAGACTGTCCAGAAATCCTTCAATCACAAAACCCAAGCGGATGCTGAGTCGCGTAACGATGATGCCACGTCGAACCGCGAGATTACTGCGCAGCTTCGAAGCCGAGGCACCGTACAGTCTTCTCGTTGGACGTTTAAGAAACGGACCCCGGATGAGAAATGGTTCGTGGTCGTGATCCGCCAAGATCGTGATTGGGATCATCCTGATGTGGCAGACAAGGAAACCTACGCCCTAGTGGTGACGGTGGCCGACCGTGATAACGAAAATGCTCAACTCTACGCGGAGATTCAAGCGATTATCGCACTGCAGGTCCAGGCGCGTGAACAGGAGCGAGTCCGGCAGCAAACTCAAGCGCGTGCAGTTCTGTAGTTCGACCTAATGACGCCCATTCACGCAACTTCTCGGCTCCTAAGGCCCCTGCACAGCCCCTGGCGATCCGTCGCCGAGAAGTTGTAGCAATTGAAGAAAATAAGATTTCGCTGGTCGTGGAGAAGCAGGACCAGTTATTTGCATTTGATTTGATCACCGATTGTACCGAACGGGGAGTACATAGAGCCTTCATCGAGCTACTTGTGTAAACCGTTTTTTTTCACTGTTAACTAATGTGACTAACAGTGAAAAAAACATGTTTACAGGGGCCGCGTCGCAGGAGAAGCCTTTCCTAGCCGCGGGGGCTCCAGGAGTAAAGCCCATACCAATACGGGGCGAGCATAAGGACGTAAGCGTACGCCCACGTGAGCCAGGCCTCCACCAATGCGGCAGCAGTTGTTAGATGTCACTTGCCCGATGTGTCCACCTTATTATTTTCAAGGCGTCCGAGAGGTCAAGCGGCCGCATGCGACAGTTTTAATTCACATGCGACAGTTTTAATTCTCAAAACCAAAGGTTGTGCACAAACAATTAGGTTTGTCACAGCTAATTGGGGAATACAAGGCTTTTGGAAGTCAGTGCGACGTTGAGAGCAGAAAATAGCTTTGTCACATGATACTCGCTTAGGATTTTTCAGATCGCTTTTGAAACAATTAGGTTTGTCACAGGGTGCGACCCTGTGGAGCATGTGTAAGAAAATTAGCGAGTTTATGCTCATGTCATAATTTCGCTAATTTCCATACACCCTGCGTCACGGCCACCGTTGTAGTGTCCAAGCTGCATGAAGGTTTGATTCCGTTTGATGTCAGCCTCCAGGTAGGCCAGCGCATAGGACGAACCGTAGTCGTTGAACACCTCGACCACATCTCCAGATTCAATAGCCAAAGCTTGTGCATCTTCGGGGTTGATTTCTAAATAGGCCATCTGCACGCGCCGCTGCACGAAATCGTTGGATTTGACTACCCCATGGACCGACCGCAACGTCGTGCCCTATTACAAAGGGACATGGGCGAGTGCATCGGCAAGGTGGAGGAATTCGAAAAAGCCATGGTCATAGCAGGCCACTGTACCGCCGGCACGGCGCCATGAGCGATAGTCACAGTATGCTTCTCGGAGTTAATAGACTTGATTGTGCCCTCCGCTTTGGCGACTGGAGCTTGCTTTGCCTCTTGCTTCATCTGCATGCTCTCCATACCGTCCATTTTCATACCCGGCATGTCCTCTGCTAAGGCAGAAAAAGACAGGGTGACAACGGTACTGCACCTGCGATCAGGGTCAGTTTCATACGAATTTTCCTTGAGGGTTGATTGGTTCAACTGAATGGTGCCGGCGACGCATCAGGCGATACGCTGCCGGAATGACAAATAGGGAAAGCAAGGGTGCCGTGACCATGCCGCCGACCATGGGTGCCGCGATGCGACTCATCTCCTCGCTGCCAGTGCCACTACCCAAAAGAATAGGTAACAGGCCAGCAATAATGACGGCCACGGTCATGGCCTTGGGCCGAATGCGCTGCACAGCACCTTCACGAATTGCCGCGACCAATCCGCGCTCCGTGCTGTCACCGAGGTCTTCACGTTCGGCCCAGGCATTCTTCAGGTAGAGCAGCATGATCACGCCAAACTCGGCGGAAACCCCGGCCAAGGCGATAAAGCCGACCCCAGTGGCGACTGATAGGTTGAACCCCAACAGATAGAGGAACCATGCCCCGCCAGTCAGTGCGAACGGCAGAGTGGCCATGATCAGCAAGGCCTCATCGAAGCGGGCAAAAGTCAGATAGAGCAGCACAAAGATGATCAACAGAGTGGCAGGCACCACCAGTTTGAGTCGTGCGTTTGCCCTTTCGAGAAATTCGAACTGCCCTGAGTAACTCAGACTCATGCCGGGCTGCAACTTGACTTGCTCAATGACGACCCGGCGTAGATCAGCAACCACCGAGGCAATGTCTCGCCCGCGCACGTCGATGTACACCCAACCAGAGGGCCGTGCGTTCTCGCTCTTGAGCATAGGTGGACCGTCCGTAACTTTGACCTTCGCCACTGTGCCGAGGGTGATCTGACTCCCCAGAGGGGTGTAGATCGGTAATTGCTCCAAGGCGCCGAGCGAGTCACGCCATTCCCGTGGGTAACGAACGTTTATCGGGAAGCGTGCAAGGCCTTCAACGGTTTCCCCGACGTTTTCACCGCCGATAGCGCCGGCCACAATGGACTGCACATCGGCGATATTCAGTCCGTAGCGGGCGGCGGCGTTGCGGTCGATATCCACATCAATGTAGCGGCCACCGGTTAGTCGCTCGGCCAGAGCCGAACTGACACCGGGTACGCCCTTGGCCACACGCTCGACTGCCTGAGTAGCGGCATCGATCTCCGTTAGGTTGGTGCCGGCAACTTTCACTCCGATGGGACTCTTGATCCCCGTGGCAAGCATGTCGATACGGTTGCGTATCGGTGGTATCCAGATATTCGTAAGCCCTGGGACTCGTACCACTCGATCCAGTTCTTCCACCAACTTTTCCTGAGTCATGCCAGGACGCCATTGCTCATGTGGCTTGAACTGGATTGTGGTTTCGAACATTTCTAGCGGTGCGGGGTCGGTGGCGGTTTCGGCACGACCAGCTTTACCGAAGACATGTTCGACCTCTGGCACGGTCTTGATCAGGCGGTCGGTCTGTTGCAGTAGTTGCGCCGCTTTCTGCGCCGACAACCCCGGCAGAGCTGAAGGCATATAGAGCAAGTCGCCCTCGTCCAACGGCGGAAGAAACTCCCCACCCAAGCGAGACATTGGCCATAGCGCACTGACAAAAACCAATAGCGCCACGAATAGCGTGGTCTTTGGTCGACGCAAGACTGCATCCAGGGCTGGCTGATAGATCCTGATCAACCACCGGTTCAACGGGTTCTGCTGTTCACTGGGAATTCGTCCTCGAATCCAGTAGCCCATCAGCACTGGCACCAAGGTCACTGACAATCCCGCCGCTGCGGCCATGGCGTAGGTCTTGGTGAAAGCCAACGGGCCGAACAATCGCCCCTCTTGCGCTTCAAGGGTGAACACCGGAATGAACGACAGGGTGATGATCAATAAACAAAAGAACAGCGCAGGCCCGACTTCTGCCGCTGCTTCGGTCATCACATGCCAATGACGCTCACCCTTCAGTTCCTCTCCCGGATTGGACGCGTGCCATGCCTCAATCTTCTTGTGGGCGTTCTCGATCATCACCACGGCGGCATCGACCATGGCGCCGATGGCGATGGCAATCCCGCCCAAGGACATGATGTTGGCGTTGATCCCTTGGTAACGCATGACGATGAAGGCAATCAACACACCAACAGGCAGGGAGATGATCGCCACCAGCGATGAGCGCAGGTGCCAGAGGAAGATCCCACAGACCAGCGCGACGACGATGAACTCTTCGATGAGTTTGTGGCTGAGGTTTTCCACAGCGCGGTCGATCAGCTTGCTGCGGTCGTAGGTGGTGACGATTTCCACTCCGGCCGGCAAACTGCTTTTCAGTTCGTCGAGCTTGGTCTTGACCGCTGCAATGGTCTCGCGAGCGTTCTTGCCGCTGCGCAAAATCACCACGCCGCCGACGGTCTCGCCTTCGCCGTCGAGTTCAGTAATGCCACGCCGCATTTCCGGTCCCAACTGAATTGTGGCGACATCGCCAAGGGTCACCGGCACACCACCCGCACCCAGCTTGAGCGGGATCGCCCGGAAGTCATTGAGCGTTTTCAAGTAGCCGGAAGCCCGCACGATGAATTCGGTCTCGGCCATCTCCAGCACGGCCCCACCAGTTTCCTGGTTGGCCTTGCCAATAGCTTCAGTCACCTCGGCCTGAGTGATTCCAAGACTGGCCAGTTTGAGTGGATCAAGCTGCACCTGGTATTGCTTGACCATGCCACCCACCGTAGCCACTTCCGCAACGTTGGGCAGGGTCTTGAGTTCGAACTTGAGGAACCAGTCCTGCAAGGCGCGCAATTGCGCCAGATCGTGACCGCCACTACGATCCACCAGTGCGTACTGATAGATCCAACCCACTCCCGTCGCATCCGGCCCCAACGCAGGCTTGGCGCTGGCCGGCAATCGACTTTGTATTTGGCTCAGGTATTCCAACACCCGCGAGCGGGCCCAATACAAGTCAGTGCCGTCTTCGAACAGCACGTAAACGAAGCTGTCACCGAAGAAGGAGTAACCACGCACCGTCTTGGCGCCCGGTACTGAGAGCATGGTGGTGGCCAACGGATAGGTCACCTGGTTCTCGACAATCTGCGGCGCTTGTCCAGGATAAGGGGTGCGGATGATCACCTGAACATCCGAGAGATCCGGCAGCGCGTCGATGGGCGTGCTCTGCACCGACCAGATGCCCCAAGCAGTGACGAACAACGTCGCCAGTAGCACCAAGAATCGGTTGGCTACTGACCAACGAATCAGGGCAGCGATCATGGCTGGCTCCCCGATTTATACAGACGCTCAACAAGCAAACCATCATCGGTTTGGCTCACCGCAATCCGAACCTTATCGCCCGTTTTGAGGCCTTGCATTAGCGCCGGACTAGCGAGTGGGAACGTCATCGTCATACCCGGCATGCCCAGCGTTTTGAAGGGACCATGGGCAAGCGTGACTTCTTTATCGTTGATCTCAACGATCTGCCCATCCGCTTCATGAAAGCTGGAGGCTGCTCCGCTGGGTGGTGACACTTCCTCTGTGCGGGCAACAATGCCCTTAAGACTGGCCTCCGAGTCGAGCAGGAACTGGCCAGAGGTAACCACCTTCTGGCCCTCTTCCAGACCTTTCAATATCGCCGTCTTGCCATCGCTTTCCTGCCCGACTTGCACCTCCACGGGACGATAGCGACCAGCGTCTTCAGCGAGCATCACCAGGGCACGTCGGCCGGTGCGAATGACGGCCTCGCTCGGCACCCACAACACACTTTCCTCCGTTGAACGATTGAGGCTCACTCGTGCGGTCATACCCGGTCTGAGACGGCCTTCCGGGTTGGGTAACTCGACGCGCACGCGAAGTGTGCGGCTATCCGGATTGGTTTCCGGAAGAATCACGCTAACGACGCCCTTGAGTACAATCCCTGGGAACGCGGGCAAACGCGCCTCTGCCGATTGCCCCATGAGGATCGAACCAGATTCAGTCTCCGGAACGGCCAGTGCCAGCCATATGCTACTCAATCCATTAACGCGTGCCAGTGTCTCGCCGGCGGCCACCGTCATACCCTCGCGTACATTTAGCTCTTGCAGCACGCCACTAATAGGGCTGGTGAGGGTCAGGTTTGGTTGAATTTTTCCACTGCGCTCTACCTGAGCAATTGATGCTGCCGACATCCCAGTGAGCCGCAAACGCTGGCGAGCCGCTGCCAGCAAGCCCGCATCACCACTGCGCTTGAGTGCGAGAAACTCCTCCTGAGCCGCAGCCCACTCAGGTACAAGAATATCCGCCAAGGCGGCATTGGCTTTGATCACGTCGCCAGGAGCACGGGCGTACACGCGCTCGACGAAACCCGCCGTACGGGCTTGGATGACGGCGACGTCCCGCTCGTTGAAGGTCAACACACCGACCACGTCCAGACTCGAAGCAAACACACCTCGACTGACGGTAGCCAGTCGCAATCCGAGATTCTGAGTCAGGCTTGGATCAATGCGAACAGCGGCGCTTTCCCCTTTGATATCGGCGTACTGAGGGACCATCTGCATGTCCATAAAGGGCGACTTACCCGGCTTATCGAATTTCTGTTGTGGGTACATAGGGTCGTACCAATACAGAACTTTGCGATCGACTGACGCCTCGGGCTTCTGCTCCGGGGCTGCATCCGGTACTCCGCTCATTCTCGGTTGAGCAAACCAGTATCCACCGGCAACGCCCAAAGCAACCGAGATGCTGACGACTAAAGCCCCTTTCCAAGTTCTAGAGATCATTGAGCGGACTCCCCATAGGCGAAATACAGGCGAGCGCTGGTTAGAGCACGCTGCTCTTCAACATCAATCTGTTTGAGACGGGCTTCGATGAGCTCGCGGCGGGCGGCAACAACGGAACTCAAGTCACCTTTGCCGGACCGGTAGCTGGCCATACTGAGCTCGACCTTTTCCTTGGCCAAGGGTAATAGCCTGTCCTGGGTTCGATGCACGGCACGATTCAGGCGGTCATAGTCGGCCAACTGGTCCTCCAGTTGCTGGGTATGCTCGCGTGAAAGGGCTTCGCGCTCGGCCTCAAGCTGGTTGAGTTCAGCGTGCTTGGCCGCAATTTTGGGGTTTTGCCGAGAGTCCGGAAACAGGGGTAGATCCCATGAAAATTGCACACTGACCATATCGCCAAACTCACGGCCACGGCGCTGGTAATCCAGTTCCCAGCTCCAATCTGACTGTTTCTCCGCCTCGGCTTCTCGCACCTTGGCTTGCGCTTCGCGGGTCATTGGCGCAAACGCTGCCAATTCTGGGTGATGTTGCAGCTTATGAGAGTAGCCAGACGCTTCGACAGGCCACTCCGGCAAGCTGCCCACAGGTTTGTCATTGGCTGCTGGTCCAATCCAGCGCTTCAGGGCCGCTCGGGCCTGCGCTCTCTGGCGAATCAGATCATCTTGCTGCTCCTCCAGTTGTGCGGCTTCCTGTTTGGGCGTTACTGCATCCGCAGGTTGAGCGCGGCCGCCGGCAATCTGGGCCCGGACAATATCGGCCAGCAGACGGTTTTCCTTGTAGAAATCCTGGAAAAGCGCGTCTTTACGCTCAACGGAGAAGCTGTTGATCCAGGCCAGCGCCGTGGCCTGACGAACCTTTAGACGTTCGACCCGGCGCTCAGCGGCGGCGCGGTCAATGGCCGCATCAGCGACCTCTATGCGGGCTTTGCGCTTGGCGCTATTGGGCATCTCCTGACTGACTCCGACCATTTGCATAGTCATGAAGTCCTGGTCGATGCTCCAGCGATCCGGCCCCCCAATGGGGTAGTTCTGTACGCCTAGCAGCAACTTGGGATCGGGTAGTTCACCAGCGGGGATAGCCGCACTGCTGGCAGCCTGAATTTTTGCGTCTTGTGCAGTCAGCGACGGCGCATTGTTTTCAGCCAGCTGCAAAGCTTCATCGAGTGTCAATGCGGCAGCGAGACTCGGCAATGCCAGTACGCTTGCCGCCAGGCCGGCCACGAGGGACCACCCTGTGCAATAGCACTTGGAGTTCATGTTCACGATTCCTGTGATGATCCACTGCGCGCTTCATCAGACATGCACGCAGATATGCCCACCCGCTAACGCGGAATGAGGCTCAGTGTCGTACAGGAATCAAATGCGGGGCGGTCGCCATACCCCTGACGGGGTTTGTATTGGGAGGGAATCTAGGGAGAAGGACCGTACGAGGGGGCTGGATAAGGTGATTGGAGGCTTGATGCTGGAGACTTGCAGTATGCCACCCGTCTTGCACTCCTGGCCTGGCTTACAGGGTTTGCCATGCTCAGTGGAACTTTTCATGTCTTGGCAGCAGTCTAGCCCCATACCGTCCATCATCACCATGTCCATGGTTTTCATGGGGCAGGGCTCAGTCGGCGCCTGAACACCCGCCATCCCGCTGAGGGGAAGCGACAGGCTAATCAGGAAAATCAGGCAAAACCGCAGGTAGCGCTTCATGGGCTGGAGTGTAGCCGGTGGAAGTGGCCCTTACAATTCACCCTTGGGCCTCCTCCGTTGGCTGTCGCAACCTGTCTATTCCGCTTTCATTTGCATCTCAGGACTTAAAGTACCTAGCCACGCGACGAGGCAAAGTATGATGACTGCCATGGAAAATTCGAGCGTCATGCTGCGGCGCAAAGCGTTGACCGCGGCAGAATACTCTCCGTTTCGAACTGATCGTTCCAGTACCGGACTTAAGTGGAAACGGTTGAGCGTGGCTAACACGATCATCCCGGCGAAGAGCAAAATCTTTAAAAATAGCAGTTGGCCATAAGTACTGAGCATTACCTCATCGAGGTTTGGCCCAACAATGAACAGATAATTTACTACGCCCGTGACGATTAAGATTACAACAATCACTCCACCGGCTGTTTCAAACCCAGTCAGTACCCGAGCAAGAATTCGTGCTTCTTGATCGCCTTTGAGCGATTTCAAACGCAGCAGCAGGGCAAATGCCGCCAGTGCACCCATCCAGCCACCTGCGGCCAATAGATGGAAGATATCGGAAATAAAATGCCAGTAGCGGCGGCTTCCCTCATCCATTGCGCCGTGGCCCGTCCATGCCAGCGTAGCCAACGCAATCGCTCCGCATACGGTGACGATCCAGAGACTGAGTGTCGGAAGGCGTTTATTTAAAGCGACGCCTATCACTGCCATCACCAAGGCAGCTATTCGGACCATCCAGGTCAACCCGACGTCGGTACCCATTAGGACCATCTGAAAAATATGTTGATGCAGCTCCATAAACTCCGACACGCCGCTCATTGCCTTCGCAAGCAACAACATTGCGGCCAGGGACAGAGCCACACCTACCACGGAAGTACCGTAAAGAAGCGACTCAAAATTCAAGACCGTGCCCGATACTCTTTCCTTTCCCCTGAGGCTATACAATCCGAAAATTGCTAATCCGAATAACAGCATCAGGTCAAGATAAAGAGCAAAGCGAACCACAATACCTATTGAGTCGCTCATAAATCATTTCACTTTAAATGAGAAGTTGCCGGTGATCGGGTGAGTGTCCGACGAGACAGCACGCCATTCAACTTTGTAGGTACCGGTGGTCAGAGGTGCTGCCGGCGTAATCACCATCGTTTTTGGATCACCGCCACCAGCGACGGCGGCCTTAACACCCATTGGGGAGTTCGGCATGCCAGGCATATCGGTCATGATCAGTTTTGCACCGGAAAACTGAGTGGTGAGATTCTCAGAAAAGTGCAGTTCAATTTTCGAAGGGGCCGCCGCATCCGAGCCTTCTGCCGGAGTGGAAGAAAGAAGCTTTGGATGTGCCTGAGCAACTGCACTCAGAAGCAAACCAGCGGTAAGTGCAACAGCTACGGTCGTAGTTTTAAGGAATGACATGCAAGACTCCTCACAGCAAGAGCTGTTGATTCGAGGTTTGTTTGGGAATATCTAGTTTTTACTTTTCGATTCTTGTTAAAACCACTGATGATTAGCTAGAAGCCCCCGTGTTCTAGGGCAGGTTGAACACAAGAAATTCACTAGGCCCCAACGTCACAGTGCAAGAACACGATGCCACACGAACGCAAACTGTTCGATTACATTTCAGTCAGCTTGACGCGGTGTTTGGCCTTGAATTGGCTGGCGTAGCGAGACTTAAAGACGAGACCGCGTGCCCGCGAGACTAGGGTTTTCTCTCATTCAAAAATAACGAAAGTGGACGCTGGGCGCAGGCTGAGAGATCGCCGTTTATCGCAAATGCACCGTTGTTCAGCTGACCTTCAAGTCAACGCTAGGAAACTCTAGATGAAAGGCCGTTTTTCCGTCACATGACGTACACCAGATCTTGCCATCATGCGCTTCAATAATTGATCGGGTAATCGACAGACCTAACCCCGCGTTGCTTGGACTCCCTTCTCGCCGCGCTGGGTCCACGCGATAAAAACGATCGAAAAGCTTTTCAAGATGTTCGGGAGCAATGGGCTCTCCATGGTTCTCCACGACGACCAATACCGACATCTCCTTCTGGAGGATTTCGACACTGATCGTCCTACCTTCAAAGGTGTAGCGCAGCGCGTTTGAGAGCAGGTTAGAAATGGCTCGGTGCAGCATAAGGACATCGCCTCGGACGCTGCCCCTTCCTGAAACCTTGAGTTCAATTCCTCGCTCATCAGCCAAAAGGCGGTAGTACTCAAGCAATTTTTCCACGACTTCCACCAGGTCTATCGGTTTGTTCTCGTGTGTGATCAGACCGTTGTCAGATTTCGCCAGAAAAAGCATGTCATCAATCATCCGACTCATACGCTTCAAGTCATCAAGATTTGAGTACAGGTTGTCTTCGTAGTCCTCGATATTTCTTTTTCTTGAAAGCACCACTTCGGTGTGGGTCATCAAGTTGCTCACAGGGGTCCGTAGTTCGTGGGCAATGTCTGCGGAAAAGTTCGATAACCGGACAAATGCATCGTCGAGCCTGGATAACATTGCGTTGAACGACAGCACCATTTGCTGAAGCTCTTTCGGAACGGGTGCTAACGGGATGCGCTCTTTGAGTGATTTTGCTGACATTGAGGCAGCAACCCGCGTGACCTGGCGAATAGGCCGCATGCCACTGCTTGCTACTATCCAGCCGAGTGCAGCACTGACCAATGCGCTAATCACCAACCCTATCCAAAACCAGCGTTCAAGCGTCTCGAAAAAGGACATATGCTGAGTAACGTCAAAGATCAAAATGACTGTCAACGGCTTGTCTTGCCCCGTCACAACGGCTTGAGCTGTCACGCCACGGAACATCTGCTCTTGCTCCCGCCACTCCCAGACGTTGTTGTTTGTGGTTGTGCGGAACTCCTTCGGAATATCTACCGGACCGGGATCAGCAAACAGCAGCTTGCCGTCACCATCGATTATTAGGGCTGTCAAATCACGGTGAGCACCCAGCAGCGCCTCCAGCTCAGGCTTAAATTCGCTGAATTGATCGATGCTGTTCAACCCAGACAAAATTCTCTGGGTCGAGTGGAGCTTTTCGTTCAATGCCTGCTGATCCAGCATCTTGAAATGATGCCGGCTGAGGTTATTGAAACTGAGTCCGGCGACCGTGAGCACGGCCGTTACCGCGAGCATGAACATCAGACTCATGCGAGTCGTCAGGGACATTCGGTTCATTCCGACTCCGAATCAGGTGCGTCGAGCATGTAACCCATTCCCCTTGAGGTGTGAATCAACTTGACCTCAAAGTCGTCATCTATCTTGGCCCTCAACCTTCTCACTGCAACCTCGATAACGTTGGTATCGCTATCAAAGTTCATATCCCAAACCTGGGAGGCGATAAGTGACTTTGGGAGTACCTCCCCTCGACGTCGTAGCAACAGCTCAAGCAACGCAAACTCTTTGGCCGTAAGGTCTATGCGCTTACCTCCACGAATGGCCCGACGCTTGAGCAGGTCCACCTCCAGATCAGCCAATTTCATATAGGTTTGCGAGGGAGCGCCGTTACCCCGACGCAGCAACGTTCTGACGCGAGCCAACAGTTCAGAAAATGCGAAGGGTTTGATCAGGTAATCATCTGCCCCGAGTTCAAGTCCTTTCACTCGATCTTCAACGCGGTCTCGCGCCGTGAGGAAGAGCACGGGAACATCTTTTCCGGATGCACGAACCTTCTGCAGTACTTCCCAGCCATCCAGCCCAGGCATCATGACGTCTAGAATCAGCAGGTCATAGGCCTCGCTCAAAGCGTGCTGAAGCGCCACTTTGCCATTGGTAAAGCGATCCACATTGAACCCTGCCTCCGTGAGTCCTTGCTGCAAATAGATACCTATTTTGGGTTCGTCTTCAGCAACCAGAAGTCTCATGAGGGTGGCTCTCGGATAATGATGAAGCGCAGTCTGCAACGAAAAACGCCAGCCAACCAGCAACTGACAGAAAAGTAATATTGGCTTCAGGTAGATGTCAGCGAGCGCTGTCTAGGGTTCACACATGAGCACTTCCTAGCGCTCGACCGACTCTTCAGCATGAAACGTATGGGAGCCGGAAATTAATTCCATAAGGAGCTGCCCCATGAATCGCCTAAAAATGCTGTTTTTTGTGAGCTCGATACTCGTCTCGGCTTCTGTATGGGCTGAAAGTGGCGGAGACCGGGTCGTGGAGCGAATGGAACGCCTGCGCGACAAGGCTGAAGCCGTCCTGATACAAGCTGAAAAAGCCCCTGAAGGGCAGCGTCATGTCCACATGGCCGAGCATATGAAGATGCTCGGCGACATCATGAGCCAACTCCATAAAGATCATCCAGACGCCTCAATGTCACCCCAGCAGCACCTGGCCTGGATGGAAAAGCACGACAAAATCGTCGATGACGTTTTGAGCCAAATGCAGCGTGAGCATAAATTGATGCTTTCAGAGTGCCATCAGTAATTCATGCTCAACGCATTTTCTGGTTAGAGCGTGATAACACGGCGTCATCTGGACGCCGTATTTATTTCGAAAACTGACAGAAATGTAGTGTTCAGGTCAGTTCACTGGCAGCTCCGTGTCTTTAGCATAGCTAGTGTTGCCACTCTTACTCTCGAGGTCACTATGAAAGCTAAGCTCGTTCCCCCTGCCATCGCAGCAATCACTCTACTCTTCGGTGCTACGGCTATGGCCAGCGCAGGGCATGGGAAAGATGACATCGGCCAGCCTGGAGTCGCCTCTGAGGTTACCCGTACAGTGGAGGTGGAGATGGGTGATATTTTCTTCAAACCTGAAAGCATCACCGTAAAGCCTGGTGAAACTATTCGATTTGTCCTTCGCAATGAGGGTTCGCTGCTGCACGAGTTCAACATCGGCAAAGCCGCCGCTCATGCAGCACACCAAAAAGAAATGGCAAGCATGTTCCAGAACGGGACGCTTAACCCCACCGGTACCGGGAAAACGATGAGCGGTATGAGCCACAGCATGGGTGGAATGAAGATGGTCGGAATGGAACACAACGACCCGAACAGCGTCCTGATTGAGCCTGGCGCAACCAAAGAGCTGATCTGGACCTTCAACAACAGCACAGGCCTTCAGTTTGCCTGCAACGTGCCGGGGCATTATCAGTCAGGGATGGTTGGTCCGTTTGACCTGAAGTAAGCCGAAGCTGGCTGCTAACACCGCTTCGACGCACGAGTTGGCTACGCTCTGTCGCAGAGATCACAGCAACGCTTACACAGTGGGGTTTAGATCATGAACAACCATCAGCATCCGGATGGAAACACCACCGCACCATTTTGGAGACGCAAAACAGGCGTTGTACTAATCATGCTCATTGCGATTGGTGCCTTCTACGTGTTGCGGGAGCATTTCAGCCACGTTTATCCATTTTGGCCTTATCTGATTCTGTTGATCTGTCCATTGATGCATTTTTTCGGACATGGACATGGCGGACATAGCCATGGCGATCAGGCAGCAACCCACAAGGACGAAAAAGGGAAATAGCCATGCCTACCATATCGAGCCACCACGACCACAGTCACACCCATGTTGCTCCGCTCAATGACGATGATCTACGTGACCCGGTATGCGGAATGGCAGTCACTTCATCAAGTAAATTTGGTGAGTTTTATCAGGGACAGACGTATCGATTTTGTAGCCTGAAATGCCAAGAGAAGTTTCGAGCTGATCCTGAACGCTTCAGCGGTAACATTTCGAGCGCTGAATCCCGCGTCACCACTCCAGAGTCTGCGGTACAAACAGGCACTGAGTTTACCTGTCCGATGCACCCGGAAATACGCCAGCCCGGACCCGGCAACTGCCCTAAATGTGGCATGACATTAGAGCCGGTCATGCCCGCGCTCGATGAAGAAGAAAATTCTGAACTCCAAGATTTCGCCCGCCGCTTTTGGTGGTCGCTGCCATTAACCGTGATAGTGACCGTGCTCGCCATGGCGGGACACTCGTTACAACTCCTCCATGGCTCGATCCAAAACTGGATCGAGTTCGCTCTGGCGACACCGGTGACCTTATGGGCAGGTTGGCCCTTTTTTGTAAGGGGCATAGCCTCTATTAGAAATCGCAGTCCGAACATGTGGACTTTGATTGGTTTGGGTACCGCCGCTGCCTACCTTTACAGCGTCATGGCAACGTTTTTACCCCAAAGCTTTCCCGCTACCTTTATGCAAGATGGACGTATCGGCGTCTACTTCGAAGCCGCCGCGGTCATCATCTCGCTCACCTTGCTTGGGCAGATTCTTGAGCTCAAAGCCCGATCGCAAACTTCCGCCGCCATTAAGTCCCTACTCGGCCTGTCACCCAAGACCGCACGCCGGATCAATGCCGATGACCAGGAGGAAGACATTCCTCTCACCCATGTTCACCTAGGAGACCACTTGCGGGTCAGACCAGGTGAAAAGGTGCCAGTTGATGGCTCAGTACTGGAGGGTGAAAGTGCGGTGGATGAGTCCATGCTCACTGGCGAGCCAGTGCCGGTAATGAAGAGAGCTGGAGATAGCCTGATCGGCGCCACGCTGAATACACATGGGAGCTTGGTAATGGAGGCGCAGAAGGTCGGCGCCGAGACCATGCTGTCCCAGATCGTACAGATGGTCGCTCGGGCTCAGCGCTCCAAAGCACCAATGCAACGAATGGCCGACTCGATTGCCGGCTACTTTGTGATGGGTGTTATTGCGATTGCGATACTGACATTTGTCGGTTGGGGGCTTTTTGGCCCTGAGCCCAGTTGGGTGTTTGGTCTGATCAACGCTGTCGCCGTGCTGATCATCGCCTGCCCCTGTGCGTTGGGTCTTGCTACACCCATGTCGATCATGGTTTCGACAGGTAAAGCAGCCAGCATGGGCGTGCTATTCAGGGATGCCAGTGCCATCGAAAACCTGTGCAAGATCGACACACTGATTGTCGATAAAACAGGCACCCTGACAGAGGGACGGCCAGTGTTTCACAGCGTGGAGGCCAAACCCAGTTTCAAACCCCACGATGTTCTTCAACTGGCTGCCAGCCTTGATCAGGGCAGCGAACATCCCTTGGCTCATGCAATCGTCGATCACGCCCGAGCCGAGAATATTAAGCTCACCAAGCCAGAATCCTTTGAGTCTGGTTCAGGTATCGGGGTCAGTGGCATCGTTGATGGCAGGAACATCCAGCTGGGGAACACCGCGTTGATGGACGCCGCAGGCGTGAGCACAAGTCCCCTACAAAAGCGTGCAGAGTTGTTGCGACTTAATGGCATCAGCATCATCTACCTCGCAGTCGACGGGGAATTGGCAGGGTTGTTGGCAGTATCAGATCCAATTAAACCGACCTCCAAAGAGGCAGTCACCAAGCTCAAGGCTGACGACATCAAAATCATCATGGCTACTGGCGACGGGCTCACCACCGCTCGGGCTGTCGCCAGGGAGATGGGGATTGAAGAAGTCCACGGTGAAGTGAAACCTCAGGACAAGGAGCGTCTGGTGGCAGACCTCCAGCTATACGGCCGGAAAGTTGCCATGGCTGGTGACGGTATCAACGATGCACCGGCCCTGGCGCGAGCCGATGTGGGCATTGCCATGGGGACAGGGACTGACGTTGCGATGAATAGCGCACAACTCACGCTGGTAAAAGGTGACCTCATGGGGATTTTACGAGCAAGGGCTCTTTCGGTCGCAACAGTAAAAAACATGCGGCAAAACTTGGGTTTCGCTTTTCTTTACAACTCGATGGGCATTCCTCTTGCCGCAGGCTTGCTCTATCCACTGACGGGACATCTCCTGTCGCCAATGATCGCCGCCATAGCCATGAGCGTCAGTTCTGCATCTGTAGTTTTCAATGCATTGAGACTGAGGAATACCCGAATTGTCTGAGCGTCAATGACGCTCACAACCCGAAACACTTGCCATCGCGTCAACGTTGATGCTGGCGGTGCGGTGAAGAGACCGATCAGCACGAGAGGAATAATGGTTCAGTTTGGTTAGCGCTGCGAAGCGGTGCCTTCATACCACGGTAGATGTGGCCAAGGCAGGCTCGCGGGACATTGTTGCTGACATTCCTAGCAGCCAGTAAGACGCCAGTGAAATTTCCGCTCGCTGGCCGGCTGGGATTGTCCGGTTATTTTGCCGCCATCTCCATCTCGGGACTGCGAGCAATCCAACTAAAACCCACTTCGGCGTCGGCCAGAATCATTTCAATATGAGGGCGCAGCTCAGCCCAATTTGGGGCGCCGCTCATGTTTTGAGCGAGCACTGCTACAGCCGCAAGAGACAGCACCATGCCGAGGACGGCTTTCCCCACCAGCAGCGACTCAAAATTTAGCACCGCTCCCGATACCCGCTCTCTGCCCCGTAGACTGTAAAGAGCAACATGAGATCGGTGTAAAGGGTAAAACGCAGTGCAACGTCTAGTGAATCGCTAATGGCTTATTTCACTTTGAAGGTGAAGTTGCCGTGTATGGTGCTTCTGTCGTCATGCGTTCCAGCATGGTATTCCACCCTATAGGCGCCGGAGGGAAGAGTCGATGCTGGCGTAATGATCATAGTCTTTGGATCGCTACCACTCGCGACAGTAGCTTTTACGACCGGCGAGTGGAACATGGGTGCGTCGATCATGATCAGCTCGGCTTTGGAATAAGTAATTATCAGGTTTTCGGAGAAATGCAGTTCGATCTTCGCTGGAGCAGTGGCACTCTCTCCTTCCGCCGGGGTGGAGGACAACAGTTTAGAGTGCGCCTGTGCCAATGCACTCGTTAAAAGTCCGGAGGTCAGGGCAACGGCAACAGCAGTAACTTTGAATATAGACATGCAAGGCTCCCCACAGCGCGAGGCTGTCGGCTTGTCGATTGGTTTATTTCACGTTCTTTTTGCTGTGTTCAAAACCACTTGCGAACCCCAAGAACCCCCGCTATCGCAGCAGAGGTCCAGGAAATCCGCCGTTGACGGTCATGAAGGTGCGGGGGGCCTGTAATACTCACCGAGCTTTCACCAACGAAAAGATCAAACTCTGTACGCGAAAGGACGTGGCACTGTCCTGGCCTGGTTATGGCCAAGATGGGGGTGCGCCATTGCCCCAGGCCGCCGAAGACTCCATCGGCGGCCAGACCTTTCACTAAGGTGCGCCTCAAAGTTTTGGATTGCATTGCGCCAAATCCCATCCCGGATATCAGAGCAAGCATCAGGAGCGGCGCCAGGCGTTAAAGTCCTAGGTCAGCTGCCACATGCGTGTTTGACCGGAAGATGGCATAAGCCAGCCACAATGGTGATTACAATTCAGTAAGCTTGGTTGCCTAGACAATTCCAGGAGAAATTTCTAGCTGATCCTGAACGCTTCAGCGGTCATATTTCGAGCTCCGAATCCCGCGACACCAACCCAGAGTCTGCGGCACAAGCAGGCACTCAGTTTAACTGTCCGATGCACCCGGAAATACGCCAGCCCGCACCCGGCAACTGCCCTAAATGTCGCATGACATGAGAGCCGGTCATGCTCGCGGTCGATGAAGAAGAAAATCCTGAACTCCGGGATTTCACTCGCCGCTTCTGGTGGTCGCTGCCATTAACCGTGATAGTGACCCTGCTCGCCATGGCGGGACACTCGTTACAACTCGTCCATGGCTCGATCCAAAACTGGATCGAGCTCTCTCTGGCGACACCGGTGACCTTATGAGCAGGTTGGCCCTTTTTGTAAGGGGCGTAGCTTCTATCAGCAATAGCAGTCCAAACATGTGGGCTTTGATTGGTTTGGGTACCGCCGCAGCCCACCTGTACAGCGTCATGGCAACGCTCTTACCCCAATTCCCGCTAGGGCTATCGCGGGTTCCATTGGAGACCATGGAGGGAAGGCGCTGATCAGGCCAGTCGAAACTCGACCGTCAGATGGCTGACTTCGTGAACCGGTTTGAGCCGCTCACGAATACTATCGGCATTCACGCTTGCTCGGCCCAGGACGCTGACGATGGCCGCATGTGCTTGCGGCCCGACCCGCCAGACGTGCAAGTCGGTAATGGTGGCATCCCCAGGTTTCTCAACCAATTCACGGATTTCCTCGGCAACGTGTTCGTCCGTCTGATCCAGCAATACACCTGCGGTGACCCGCATCAAGGTCCATGCCCAACGCGCGATAACGATGGCGCCGACAATGCCCATGATCGGGTCCAGCCACACCCAGTTGAGGTAGCGGCCGGCGAGCAGTGCAGCAATGGCCAGAACCGACGTCAGCGCATCCGCCAGGACGTGGACATAGGCCGATTTCAGGTTGTTGTCGTTCCCGTGATGCGCGTGGCCGTGATCGTGATCGTGATCGTGATCGTGATCGTGATCGTGCCCATGACTGTGCCCGTGGCCCAGCAGCAGAGCACTGACAATGTTGACGATCAAACCAGCAATCGCGATGAGAGTAGCGGTGCCGAACTGAACTTCCGTTGGCTGCAAGAGGCGCATGACAGACTCAACGCCAATTCCCAAGGAGACCATACCGAGAATGAGCGCTGAGGCGAACCCACCCAAGTCTCCAACCTTTCCGGTACCGAAGCTGTAGCGTTGGCTGGAAGCGTGGCGTTTTGCGTATCCGTAAGCGGCCGCCGCGATGCCCAATGCGCCGGCATGGGTTGCCATGTGGAAGCCATCGGCCAGTAACGCCATCGAACCCGTGATATAGCCGGCGGTGATCTCGCCAACCATCATCACCACCGTCAGTGCCACAACCCAAAGCGTACGCTTGGCATTTTCGTCGTGCGCTGAGCCAAGGAACACGTGGTCGTGTGTGTAGTTGATGTTGGTGCTACTCATGAATGTGTACCTAGATGCGTTCACTTGGAGTAACGGCGAATGGCTTCCAGCAACTCTTCGACGCCCTGGTTGCGCTCTTCTTCGCTGAGCGAAGGGTTCGCGACATGCTCGCGCGCGTGCTCCTCGATGATCTCCTCCATCAAGCCGTTGATGGCTCCGCGAGTGGCAGCAACAAGGTGTAGTGTTTTGGCGCAATCGTGATCCGATTCTAATGCCCGTTCAACGGCTTGGATTTGTCCGGCGATGCGTTTCACGCGCTTGAGAAGGTCGTCTTTGTGTGCTGCGATATGACCCATGGGATACCCCCCCTACCTATATGTCACGCATGATAGGCATACCCCCTATACCTATGCAAGTTGGCAGGCGGACAGATCATCTAAAGCCCGCGGCAGGAAAGAGAGGCTTCAATAAGCAGGGATGTGAAGCGAGAGGACCTGGAATGTCCACTTCTGGCCGATTTCTGCCTGTCGCGACCGGCAGAAATCGGCCCAGAGTGTGTAAAAACGCTAGATTCCGTTTTGATCTTCAAGGCTGAGTGGCTGTCCGGCTTTGTAGTCTGATCAAGGCACGATGTCCCTTTCGTCGGCTTTGTCGACGCCTATGTCTCGCAAGTTTTCGGTGCGGATCAGGTGTTTCTGGGGGGCTGTGGCTGCCTCACTGGTGACCTGGTTCACCTTCCTACCTTCGTTTTTGTTCATCCTCGCGGGCGGCCCGCTTGTGGAATCGACTCACAACGAACTCAAATTCACTGCGCCACTGACCACCATCACCGCCACCGTCGTCGGTGTGATCCTAAATCTGGCGTGTTTCTCGGCTATCACATGCTCTGGCCGAAGGGCCTCAGCGGCAACCTCGATTGGCCCTCAGCCCTGATCACCATTGCGGCGACAGTTGCCTTGTTCCGCTTCAAGCGGGGCGTCATCCAGGTGATGATGGCCTGCGCGCTCGTCGGTTTGGTTGTACATCTACTGCGTTCCCGCACGAGTGGATTAACAGTCTTTGGCGGGCACTGGGCTCGCCAGATCACCCAGCCTACCGAGCTAGGCAAGAGGTGTTCCATGAGGTGGATTACCCGTGAACGGCCCAAAATCGACCGCATTGCCTGTCCCTGGCTGATCGCTCGCTTTATCGATCCGCCGCCCGAGTTTTTATACGTGCCCAGTGGTGACGTGCTGCGTTTAGCGGCGGAGAAAGACGCGGCGCCCTATGACATTCCCGGCGTAGAACTGACACATGAGGGCGAGCTGTGCAGCTTCGATGCTTTCTGAAAAAGTACCAGCTCAGTGAACCCGCCTTGCAGCAGTTGGCCAAGATCGTCCGTGGAGTTGATACCTTCCGCCTGGATCTAGCTCCGCAATCGGCTGGGTTGTGCGCCATCTCACTGGGACTGTCGCAGCGATATTCCGATGATCATGAAATGCTTTCGCATGGCCTGATCCTGTACGACGCACTCTATGCATAGTGCAAGGAATGCCAAGGTGAATCACATAACTGGCCTCCACAAATGTGAGAGCGCCAGCTTGTATCGAAGCCCAGCCTCAAGCTGGGCTTTTACCGTTTAGTGGCAGTGATAGTCGTTCGTTTTATGGTTGCGATGGCAACCTTTTGAATCAGTACCGCCGCTGTGCGCGAAGGCAGCAATGGACGTAATCGAAAGTAATGCGGCGATCAAAATGGCGGACAGTTTCATCAGGGCTTGCTCCATGCTCATATTTTTGTATCCGTGAGACCTCTCACGCCTCGCAGCGTATGGCCAGTTGCCTTCAATGGGCAAGTGACTTCCATACTCTCTCCCTGACATTCGATGAAAGGCTGAGCGCCTATTTCTTGAGCTGTCCCGGCCTCTAGTTTAGGATGGCCTTACATCCCCCTAGGGGGGATATAAAACACCTATAAACGAGAAACTCGTCGCTCTCTTTTTCGAGTAAAGCTCGACAGCCAGAGGGGCGTTCGCCTCTTCATGTGAGATTTCTCATGCTGAAAATCCTAGCCAATCGAACTTACCGTCACCTCTTCCTGGCCCAGGTGATTGCACTGGTAGGGACTGGACTTGCCACTGTCGCGCTAGGCCTACTGGCATTCGATCTTGCAGGCGCCCAAGCGGGCGCTGTACTCGGTACAGCGTTGGCGATCAAAATGACGGCCTACATCGGTGTTGCGCCGATTGCAGCGGCTTTTGCAGAGCGTCTACCCCGGCGAGCCATGTTAGTCTCACTGGATTTAGTACGAGCCTTGGTCGCGTTGGCTCTGCCGTTCGTGACGGAGGTCTGGCAAATTTATGTGCTAATTTTCGTCCTTCAGTCGGCCTCGGCGGCGTTCACCCCAACGTTTCAGGCGACCATCCCTGACATCCTGCCGGATGAAGACGACTACACCCGCGCCTTGTCGCTATCGCGTCTGGCCTACGACCTTGAAAGTGTCGCCAGTCCGATGCTTGCCGCTGCTTTGCTGACGGTGATCAGTTTCCACAACCTGTTCGCCGGCACTGTCATTGGTTTCCTTGCCTCAGCGGCCTTGGTCGGCACAGTGTTACTGCCAAAGGCGAAGCAAACCCCACGGCGCAGCATCTACGAGCGAACCACCCGTGGCATGCGCATATTCCTGGCAACGCCCCGGCTGCGTGGGCTTCTGGCTCTCAATCTGACGGTAGCCGCCGCCAGTGCCATGGTGATCGTCAATACGGTGCTGCTGGTGCAGTCGCGCTTCGCTCTGCCGCAGAGTTCTACAGCATTGGCGTTGGCCGCGTTTGGCGGCGGCTCGATGATCGCGGCGTTGGTCTTGCCTCGGCTTTTGAAAGACATCAAAGACCGTACAGCCATGCTGTTTGGCGGAGGGATATTGGTCGTAGGCTTGGCCGTTGGCATTAACCTGTCCACGTACAACTTCCTGCTGCCACTGTGGATGGCACTCGGCGTGGGCTATTCCCTGGCCCAAACCCCAAGCGGTCGGCTGCTCCGTCGCTCGGCACATGCCGAAGATCGCCCGGCACTGTTTGCCGCGCAATTTGCACTATCCCATGCCTGCTGGTTGATTACCTACCCACTGGCGGGGTGGCTGGGTGCCAACATCAGCCTCACGGCGTCGTTTGTTGGGCTCGCTGTCGTGGCAGGTGCCGCACTAGTGGTCAGTATCGTGATCTGGCGTCCTGCGCATGACCAAGAGTCGATCAAACACAGCCATGAGAACCTGCCGGACGATCATACTCACCTCCACGGGCAGGATGGTGTGGATCACGAACACCCGTACGTGATCGATGATCAGCATCGCCGGTGGCCAGATAGACGACCGTAACACCCTAAGATTTGCTAAGGCTGTCGGTCAGTTTTCAGACCAGAAACCGCAGCGCTTGCAGCGAAGCAAGGTGGCCAGGATAGAACCAGTAGCCCCATTGCCGCACTGGCCAGACCTTGAAAGTGATCGACTGCTGTAAAAGCCAGAGTCCAATCAGGGGAGCAGCGAACGCAGTGCTCAAGGCCAGCAACGAATAGACCTCCAAATCCAAGGCCCTGGTCACAATGTTGCTGCGGGCGTTGCTCAACAGGCAGAGAACCGCTGGTAGCAAACCAAGAACACCGGGCATTTTGAGCGCTAACAAGACAGCCGCTGGAGCGAGGGCACCGTAGAAGCCATACATCAATGGATCATCCAGCACATAAGCAATGGTCGCGGCAATCAACGCCAGAGAGCCACTCAAAAAGGTGCGATGTTGCCATCCCCAGGCAATCACCAGCCCCAATGCCAGGGTCACCAGCACGTTAAATGATCCCGAGGTGCTGATATAGCGGTAAGGCACTTCGGAAATGGCGGCGAACAACAGCATCAAAGCGAGGTAGCGTCCGTTCGCGGCAGTCAGTAATGCGCCCGGCTTCGAGCGTGCCACGTTGGCAGCAACGGCAACGCAGAACAACGGAAAAGACAGCCGTCCGGGAATGAACAGACAGCTCATCTCCGGCCACACCAACCGCAAGTGGTCGATAAGCATGGTCAGCATCGCCAGCCACTTGATCAGATCCAGGCTGCGGCTTCGACTCTTGAGCAAGGAATGCTGGGTTGTCATGCCAAGGCGTGAGCCCAGCCTTTCTGTAGCAGTTCAGCGAAGTTGGACATGTCAGACCTAGAGGTACTTGGTGATTTGCTTGAAGGCTTCCAGTGGTGCGCGCTCGCCATTGTTCAACGCCGAGACAGTGTCCTCCAGGCAGTGATCGATGTGATCCTGAATGAGTGTGCGTTTGGCTTGGCACACCGCTTTTTCAACAGCGTGCAACTGCTGGGCGATGTCAACACACTGACGCCCTTCTTCGATCATGGTGATGATGCTGCGTAAATGGCCGTCCGCCCGTTTGAGACGCTTGATGATCGCCTCGTGACTTTGGTGGGTGTGGGGATGGCTGTGTTCGTGCTCACTCATGACTTGAGCCTCCGGTCTCAATGAATTACGCTGGCATCCTATCCCCCGTGGGAGGATATGGTCAAACGCAGCAAAGCCCTACAAAACGAGTTGAACTCAAACGCTATGTTCAGCAGAACACTGACAACGACGATGGTAATCGCGCTTGCTCTCGCCATGTTTGTGGCCTGGGCCGGGCATACCTATACCCTGTCAGTCACGTCGAAACAGCCAGCCTGGGAGATTACGCAAGACACCCATCACTCCCATGAAGAGCAAGCTGAAATGTCGTGTGCGAGCTGCTCGGATCACTATCACTCCCCGTTGACCCCTGACCATCAACACGAAACGCCACAGCTCACCTCGGCGTTGAATTTGGCTACGCAGCCGAAGATCTCTATGCGGGTCGACGCGCAGCGCTATTCCGTTCCCCGTCCGCCGATATTCTTGATCGAGCGGCCACCTCGTCCTTCGTTCGCAGCCTGACCATGGCCGCGCAAGCGGCCCACTATCCCTGTAACGTAGGATTTATCCATGCATTCGCACTCGATGAGCGGCGTTGTCGCATTTACTGCGCCTTCGCGTCGCTTGCTACTGCTGCTGTTTTTATTTGTCGCGTCACTTTTCCTCGCAATGCCCGAGGCGATGGCTCATGCCGTCGCCGAAGGTGACAAGGGGTTCATCCAGGAAAGCTCCGGCGTCATGTTGCTGCCTTTCATCTACATGGGCGCCAAGCACATGATGACGGGCTACGACCACCTACTGTTTCTCTTCGGGGTGATCTTCTTTCTCTACCGGCTGAAGGATGTAGGGCTCTACGTCACGCTGTTCGCAGTAGGGCATTCGGCCACGTTGCTACTGGGCGTGCTGACCGAGATCAGTATCAGCTCCTACATCATCGACGCCATTATCGGCTTCTCGGTGGTGTACAAGGCGCTCGATAACCTGGGCGCGTTCCAGCGCTGGTTCGGTTTCCAACCCAACACCAAGGTGGCCACGCTGATCTTCGGTCTGCTCCATGGTTTCGGTCTGGCCACCAAAATCCAGGAGTACGAAATCTCACCTGACGGCCTGATTCCGAACCTGATCGCCTTCAACGTTGGTGTTGAGATCGGCCAATTGCTAGCCCTCAGTGCGATTCTCATTCTGATGGGGTACTGGCGGCGCACCGGCAGTTTCTGGCGCCACGCCTATACCGCCAACGTCGCCATGATGAGTGCCGGTTTCCTCCTGATGGGTTACCAGATCACCGGCCTGTTTGTCTCCGTGTAAGGAATTCTGACCATGTTCAATACTCCGCTTCCAACTGTTAACGAATTGCCTAGCACCCGCAAACTGGTGCGTTCGACTGTCATTGCACTGCTGACTGCGGCCGCCCTGCTGGTGACAGTGGTTATGCCTTCGGAATATGCCGTTGATCCTACGGGTGTTGGCCGCGCACTGGGTCTGACCCAAATGGGCGAACTGAAAATCATCCTTGCCCAAGAGGCTTTGGCGGATGCCGCGCCGCCGCAAGCAGTAGCTCCAGCTCCAGCTCCAGCTCCAGCTCCAGCTCCAGCTCCAGCTTCGCAGGTTGCGCAAGTCCAACCTATTGCGAAACCTGTTGCTCAGTTGACACCTACCCCAGCTCTGAAGACCAATCAAATGAGCGTCACGCTCAAGCCTGGTGAAGGGACAGAAATCAAACTCGAAGTCCTGAAGGACAAGACAGTCAGCTATGAATGGACAGCCGTTGGTGGGCCTGTGAACTACGACACCCATGGCGAGCCCTACAACGGTGAAAAGGGTTACTTCCACAGCTACAACAAGGGCAAACAGGTCAAAAGTGATAAAGGTGAATTCACCGCCATTTTTGACGGCACCCACGGTTGGTTTTGGCGTAATCGCAGCAACAACAACGTGACCATCGCACTGAAAACGACCGGCGACTACTTGAGCGTCAAACAGTAAGCCGAAGCGACGATGGCTGTTCATTGCCAGAAACGCGGCGCACATCCTGAACACAGACCATTTTATTTCATCCATTTTTGAAGAGTCTTCCCATGAAAACCCCAACCTCTCTGATTCGCTCGATGCTCCTAATCTGCTTCCTAGGTCTGATGACGGCATGCGGTGGAGGTGAGAAAGGCGCAACGTCCGAGAGTACTGAGCACGGCCATTCACACGAGTAATAGCCGGAATAAATCAAGGCCGCATCTGCGGCCTTGTTTGTTTCTATATGACGATACTGCCCTCTGGGCCGGCGATTGTGTGACAGAAAATGAATGTCGCCTTTGGGTCGTTCTCTGCCGGCCATGACCAAGAAGCGTACTGGACGAATACGACGCAAACGGTTGGTCAGGTCAAATGCAAACGGGTGGTCAAGTCTTTCCAATCACCCATCAAAGACGCTCACAACCCGAAAACGGAAAACTGTTGACCTTACCATCGTGTCAACGTTGATGCTGTCGGTGCGGTGAAAAGAGACCGCTCAGCACGAGAGGAATAACCATGTTCGTCTTAGATGTATCAGGCATTGGTTGCGGCAGTTGCGTCAGCAAAATCACCAAAGCGATTCAGTCACTGGACAACGAAGCTACAGTTTCCGTGGATCGGTCAGCCGGTAAGGTGAGTGTTGAAAGCAGCGAAAGCCCTGAGCAGCTTCGTAAAGCTGTCGAGGCGTTAGGTTTTCCTTCCCAGATCAGCGCTTGAATGCTGTCACCTTTCCATGATCAGAGGCCCATATACAGGGGCTCCCCTTGGCTAACCCTCGGGGAGTACCGAGGCAGCCACGTCGGCCACGATTACCGCTCGCAAGCCCTTGCGCTGCTAATCACCTTGGAGAGCTTTGAGCAAACCTTTGAATGCTCCATTCAACCGAGTAAAAGCGGCGTCGAAACGTATTCCATTTTCTGTGTACTTTGCGATCTCGACCTGCTGATCGACAGTATTTTGATCAATGGCAGGTTGAGCCGGTGTGCTGAAAAGCAAAGCACCTCCGTAAATATCACTTGCTGACTCTTGTCCAATTATGTGTTTTACATTTGTTGTCTTCAAAGAAAATTGAGTAGTTGGAGTTTCTTTTGTCTGTCTTGCAAGCACAGTAGAAAAATCTAGATCTCGGGCCTTGAAGTTCGGCGTATCAGCGTTTGCGATATTGCTACTCAGGATTTCGGCTCTTTGACTACGATAAATTAACGCTCTTTCTGCGGGGCCAAGCGCTTTCTCAAAATTAATACTCACACTCAATCACCCTAACTAGCGTTGCTATTTTCCATGAGCATTGAACACTTAAGTGTTAACGCGGTGCATCCAAGCTCACATTCGCAGTTCCGGCGCAGAAACTGAAAAAAACGTCCGCACCTTGAAAGCTATCGGATACTTACAATGTTAGGCACCTCCACTGATACTCAATAAATAGCGGTGTAACGCTGGAAATCGAGACCTTACGGATTAAATAGCGTGTTCCTCAAGAGAAATATCACAACCTGACACAACTGTAATATTCACCTAAGGTTCCTGACAGGGGGTGAGTTGTATAGTCCTGTTGAGCCTAAGCTCTCCCCTAAGAATCATCAATTGCTGTGGATTCGGGGGTTACCAATACATTCGAGGAAACCAAAATGAAACCTATCAAAACTTTGTTCGTCATCGCAGCTCTGTCCATCTCTTCGCTGGCTATGGCTGAAGGCGGCGGTGACCGGACATTCGCACGCATGGAAGCGGCAAGGATTAGTTCAATGGAGTCGTACCAAGTAGCTCAAACACAAAAATCCCAACCACCTGTCGCGGAAAGCAAAGTCAAAGCGATGGACCACAAGAATTGCTGAATAGCTTGCAGCACTCCAAAGCTGACAGAAATGTAATCACTTTGATGGTTCAAATGTGGCAATTTCAGAGCTCGCTTGCCGTCAAAGCTCTTTTTCAGTAACGGCGGGCGAAGCTCATCCGGGCTCATTACTCCCCCGCGAGAGTGCCTTCAACCTGCGCAGCTCATTGGTTGTTCGCACGGCTTCCCTTTTGACTGATTGGATATAAACGGCATGAATTCCAAAACCTCTAGGCGGACATTCGTAAAAGGCTTGGCCGCTGGTGGCATTCTCGGCGGCCTTGGTCTGTGGCGCACTCCTGTATGGGCAGTGACCAGTCCTGGTCTGCCGAGCGTGCTCACCGGTAACGAATTTGATCTGTTTATTGGAGAAACACCTGTAAACATCACCGGCTCGCCACGCACAGCCATGACCATCAATGGCTCATTGCCGGGACCTTTGCTGCGCTGGCGTGAAGGGGAAACAGTCACGCTGCGTGTAAAAAATCGCTTGGACCAAGACACCTCCATCCATTGGCACGGGATTATTCTGCCCGCCAACATGGATGGTGTACCGGGTTTGAGTTTCCATGGCATCGCTCCCGATGGCATGTACGAGTACAAATTCAAGGTTCATCAGAACGGTACGTACTGGTACCACAGCCACTCTGGTTTACAGGAACAGGCAGGCGTTTACGGTCCAATCGTCATCGACTCGAAAGAGCCCGAACCTTTCCAATACAACCGCGACTACGTGGTGATGCTGACTGACTGGACCGATGAAGATCCTGCTCGGGTCATGGCCAAGCTCAAGAAGCAATCAGACTATTACAACCACCACAAACGGACCGTTGGCGACTTCATCGACGATGTCAGCAAGGAGGGTTGGTCTGCTACCGTGGCCGACCGGAAGATGTGGGCTGAAATGAAAATGAACCCCACTGATCTCGCAGACGTGAGTGGGGATACTTACACCTATCTCATGAATGGCCAGGCGCCTAACGGTAACTGGACCGGTATTTTTAAGCCGGGCGAGAAGCTGCGCCTGCGCTTTATCAACGGCTCAGCCATGAGCTATTTCGACGTCCGCATCCCTGGTTTGAAAATGACCGTTGTGGCGGCTGACGGTCAGCATGTCAATCCAGTCAGTGTCGACGAATTCCGCATTGCCGTGGCAGAAACGTATGACGTCATCGTAGAGCCTGCGAGCGAAGAGGCTTACACCATCTTCGCCCAATCTATGGATAGAACTGGGTACGCACGCGGAACGCTGGCCGTTCGCGAAGGATTAAAAGCACAGGTACCTGCGCTGGATCCTCGGCCTCTTTTGACCATGGATGACATGGGAATGGGCGGGATGGCGGGTATGAACCATGGCAGCATGGCTGGTATGGGTGGTAGCGAGATGAAACACGGTGACATGTCCGGGATGACGGGCATGGATCACAGCAAGATGACCGGCATGGACCAAGGTGGCATGACCGGGATGACCGGTATGGACAGCGGTAACATGGCAGGCATGGACCATAGCAAGATGGCTGGTATGGACCACAGCAAGATGGCAGGGATGGATGGTGGTGATATGTCAGAAATGACTGGCATGGGCAGTATGGGTGGCGAAATGCTGACCCATCCAGCTTCCGAAACCAACAACCCCTTGGTTGACATGCAAGCTATGACCGCGACGCCAAAGCTAAACGATCCAGGCATCGGGCTGCGGAACAACGGTCGTCGAGTACTTACCTACTCCGATCTGAAAAGCACTTTCCAAGACCCTGATGGCCGCGAGCCCAATCGCACCATTGAGCTGCATCTTACCGGCCACATGGAGAAATTTTCGTGGTCGTTCAACGGCATCAAGTTCTCTGACGCCGAGCCGCTGCGCCTGAAGTATGGAGAACGTCTGCGCATCACCTTGGTGAACGACACCATGATGACTCACCCCATCCACCTTCATGGTATGTGGAGTGACCTTGAGGATGAGAACGGCAAGTTCATGGTACGCAAGCACACAATCGACATGCCACCAGGTACCAAGCGCAGCTATCGAGTCACCGCTGATGCCTTAGGTCGCTGGGCCTATCACTGCCACCTGCTTTTCCATATGGAAATGGGCATGTTCCGTGAAGTACGGGTTGATGAGTAAAGGAGACGATCTGTGAGCACATACCTAAATCGTAAATCGCTGGTCGGTTGCCTCTTTGCCATCGGCTTGATGGGTGGACTCTCGTCTGTGGCGCTGGCAGTCGAAGA